>Ga0308169_10000063_pt1 | contig 249050 bp, 218 predicted proteins | sample PhyBR1_2_FD_202139 | JGI IMG/M metagenome (GOLD analysis project Ga0308169, IMG submission 202139) | Phyllosphere microbial communities from UC Gill Tract Community Farm, Albany, California, United States - DLSLSB.R1 | ecosystem: Host-associated > Plants > Phyllosphere > Unclassified | place... | reverse complement strand
CACGGTCAGCCAGGCCTACGGTCCCGCGCCGTGGGGCGGGCAGTTCGGCATGCTCACCGATCGGTTCGGCGTCGACTGGATGTTCTCCGGCGGGGAGGGCAACGCCTGATCTGCACGCACGGGCCCGCCGGGCGGCGCCAGGCCTGACTGCGCCGACCGCTCCCCCGGGTCCGCCGTGATTCAGAGCTCGGGCTCGGCGGTCGCCCAGTCGACACCATCGAGCGCGAGCTCCTGGGTCATGTCGCGCAGGAAGCGGGTGACGATCTCGCGCTCCGCCTCCGTCAGGCGCGCCGCGGAGTGGAAGCGGCGCGCCTGCTGACGTCCGACCGTCTCCATGGCCGCTTTCTTCGTCTCGGGCGTGATCGAGATCGCCAGCGCACGTCGATCCGAGGGATGTGCGGAGCGCACCACGTGGCCGCCGCTCTCCAGTCGATCGAGCAGCTTCGTGGTCGATGCGGTCGAGATGCCCAGGTGCTGTGCGATCCCGCCGGGCGTCGCCACCGCGCCCCGGTTCGCGCACACGATGAGGTAGTGCAGCGCCCGCATATCGGTCTCGTTCAGCTTCATGTACCGGCGGGACGCCTCGGCCAGGCGCTGCTCGGCTTCGCGCAGCTCGCCGAGTGAGGCCATCAGATCGGTGATCTGCCGGATCGCGCTCCCGTCGATACCGGCGCGGTCGAGCAGCACGCCGTCCGGATCGCTCGCCTCGATGTCGTAGACGGCGCCCGCTTCGACGCCGTCGCGCGCGGTCGCCCCGGCGTGCGTCGCGAGATCCTGCTCATCCGCCTCGTCGCGCCGCTCCGCCATGCCGTCATGCTACACCGAGCCTTTTTCATGCCAGGAGTATTACTTGCCAAGCTAGCGAAATCCATCTATCCTGCCGAGGACGGAAGGATTCCGATGACCGCCCCGCAGCACGTCGCACGACCGCACCGCCCCCGCCGCGCCCTGCGGATCCTCCTGCCCGCGCTGATCATCGTCGGCTGGCTGGTGGCCGCGTCGCTCGGAGGACCGCTGTTCGGCAAGGTCGACGAGGTCTCGTCCAACGATCGCACCGCGTACCTCCCCTCCTCCTCCGACTCCGCGCGGGTGCAGGAGCTGCAGACCCGCTTCGCCGGATCCGACGAGATCCCCGCGATCGTCGTCGCCTCTTCCGATGACACGCTCACCGAAGCCCAGCGCACCGCGCTGTCCGACGCGGTCGCGGCCACGACGGACATCGCGGGCGTCGGCGACGACGTCTCCCCCGCGCTGGTCTCTGAGGACGGCAAGGCCGTGCAGGCGTTCATCCCGATCCGCTCCGACGCAGAGCTCGGCGACGTGGTCGCGCAGCTGCGGTCGTCCCTCGACAAGGCGGCCCCCGAGGGCGTGCACGTCTTCATCACCGGGCCTGCCGGGTTCAGCGCCGACCTCGTCGCCGGCTTCGCGGGGATCGACGGGATCCTGCTCGGCGTGGCCCTCGCCGCGGTCTTCGTGATCCTCGTGCTGGTCTACCGCTCACTGCTGCTGCCGATCGTCGTGCTCCTCACGAGCCTGTTCGCACTGTGCACCGCACTCCTGCTGGTGTGGTGGCTCGCGAAGTGGGGCGTGCTGCTGCTCAGCGGCCAGACCCAGGGGATCCTGTTCATCCTCGTGATCGGCGCGGCGACCGACTACGCGCTGCTGTTCGTCTCGCGCTTCCGTGAGGCCCTGCGCGTCGAGCAGGATCGCGCGAAGGCGGTGCTCTCGGCGTGGAAGGGATCCTTCGAGCCGATCCTCGCCTCGGGCGGCACGGTGATCGCCGGCCTGCTCTGCCTGCTGCTCAGCGACCTGAAGTCGAACAGCGCGCTGGGTCCCGTCGCGGCGATCGGGATCGCGTTCGCGATGCTGTCCGCGCTCACGCTGCTGCCTGCCCTGCTCATGACGTTCGGGCGCGCGGCGTTCTGGCCGCGCCGGCCGGTGTACGCCCCCGAGGCCGTCGCGGCCGAGGGCGGCATGCCCGCGACCGGCGTCTGGGCGCGCCTGGCCGAGCTGATCCGGCGTCGCTCCCGGGTGATCTGGATCGCGACGACCCTGGTGCTCGCGATCGGCACCCTCGGCGTGCTCCAGCTGGACGCCTCCGGCGTGCCGCAGTCCGACCTCGTGCTCGGCTCGTCGCAGGCGCGCGACGGCCAGAAGGTTCTGGGCGAGCACTTCCCGGGCGGATCCGGCAGCCCCGTCCAGGTGATCGTCGCCAAGGACTCGCTGCAGAAGGCGGCCGACGTGCTGCTCGCGGACACGGGCATCGACGGCGTCGCCGTCGCCGCGAAGGACTCGCCGAGCGGATCGGCGCCGGTGACGGAGGACGGCGTGCAGCCGGTCGGACGCCCCGGCACTCCCCCGCCGGCGCCGACGGTGGTCGACGGCGACGTGATGCTGCAGGGCACGCTCACCGCCGCGGCGGATTCGACGGCCGCGGAGGACACCGTGCGACGCATCCGCACCTCGCTCGAGGGCACCGGTGCGCTGGTCGGCGGCGTCACCGCGACGGCGACCGACACCGACGATGCCTCACTGCACGACCGCGGCCTGATCATCCCCGTGATCCTCATCGTGATCATGTTCATCCTGATGTTGCTGCTGCGCGCGATCATCGCGCCCGTGCTGCTCATCGTGACGACCGTGCTGTCGTTCGGCACCGCGATGGGCGTCTCCGCACTGGTCTTCAACGGCATCCTGCACTTCCCGGGAGCGGATCCGGCCGTGCCGCTGTACGGGTTCGTCTTCCTCGTCGCACTCGGGATCGACTACAACATCTTCCTTATGACGCGTGTGCGGGAGGAGAGCCGGATCCACGGCACGCGCGAGGGTGTGCGCCGCGGGCTCGCGATCACCGGCGGCGTCATCACCTCGGCAGGCCTCGTACTCGCGACGACCTTCGCGGCACTCGCGGTGATCCCGATCCTGTTCCTCGCGCAACTCGCCTTCATCGTGGCGTTCGGCGTGCTGCTGGACACGTTCGTGGTGCGCTCGCTGCTCGTGCCGGCGCTCGTGCACGACGTGGGTCGCGCGGTGTGGTGGCCCTCGAAGCTGTCCCGCGGGGAGCGCTGAGCGTCATCCCCCGGGCTCAGCCGATCGCGGGCTCCGCGGCGGCGGCATGGTCGGCGCGATCCGTGAACGCCTGCTTCGGCACGAACAGCAGCAGCACGGCGGCGGCGAGCGCGGTCACGCCGCAGACCACCCACACCGTCACGTAGCCCGAGAAGGAACCGGCCGTCCCCTCGGCCGCGGCAGACCCGGCGACCGCGTGCATGAGCGCGATCCCGAACACGCAGGAGGCGATCGCGCCGCCCACGGTCTTCACAGAGTTGGTGAGTCCGGTCGCGACGCCGGTCTGGGTGTGCGGCGCCGCCGAGGCCGCAGCCGCCGGGAGCGCGGCGACGAGCGCGCCGGATCCGATCCCGACGATCACCATGTTCGTGATGACCTGCGCGTAGGCCGCGTGGAAGGGCAGGAACATCAGGAACCCGATCCCCACGAGCACCGAGGCTCCGATGAGCGTGATCCGCGGCGTCGCGAACCGCGCGATCTGCGGATAGCCGAGGGCGCCCACGATCATCGCGACGAGGTAGACGCCGATGATCAGCGAGGTCGCGAACCCGGTCGTGCCGAGGCCGTAGCCGTAGACCGCCGGATCCGTGCGGGCGAAGGTCGACAGCGGTGCCTGCGCGCCGAGCACGCTCACGCCGAACAGGCCCGCGGTCAGGAACACCGGACCGAGTGCGGGGCTGCGGAACATCCGCACGTCGATGAGCGGATCCTGCTGCCGCAGCTCCCACAGGACGAACGGCACGACGAGGAGCACGCCGAGGGCGATCACGATCCAGGAGAGCGGGTTCGTCACGCCGCCGGGCAGGCGCAGCAGGCTGAGACCGCCGGTGAGGCCGATGAGCGACAGCGAGATCAGCACGAGCCCTGTCGTGTCGAACACGCCGCCGGTCTTCTCCGGCGACTCCTTCACCCCGAAGAGGATCACGAAGAAGCACGCGGCGATGAGCACCGCGGGCACGAGCAGCACGACCGTGAGCGGAAGCACGTCGACGAGCGCCCCGCCGACCAGAGCACCGATGATCGCGCCGCCCTCGAGCGCGGCGACCAGGATCCCGGCCGCCTTCGCGGTGATCGCCGAGCTGCCCTCGATGCGCCGTGCGCGCGACCAGATCAGCGCGATCTCCAGCGGCAGCCACACCACGTAGAAGCCCATCAGCGCCCAGGCCACGAGGAAGACGCCGAAGGTGGCGGTGAACGGCAGCACGAAGGCGGCGACCGCGGTGAGCGCCGTGGAGATGAGCAGCATGCGCTTGCGCCCGACCATGTCGCCGAGCTTCGCGAAGGCCGGCACCACCAGGGCTGAGAGCATGAGCTGCGCACCCTCGAACCAGTTCACGTCGGCGTCGTGGATGCCCAGGTGCCGTGCGATGTCGCTCAGCATCGGCGTGTAGTAGCCCTGCAGCACGCCGCTGGTGAACTCGACGAAGGCCAGGAATCCGACGACGGCCACCAGCGTGCCGAGTGTGGCGGTGCGCGTCATGGGCTGCTCCTTCGTGCAGTCCCGCGGTGTCGGCGGGACGGGGGTGCGGCCGCGTCGAGATGCGGAGAGACCGCGGCGGGTCAGCTCACTGTAGCCGTTCGATGAGCGCGCGGTGGAACCGCTCCCCGCGCTCGAGCGCGGCGATCTCGACGCTCTCGTCCACGCCGTGGATCGTGGCGCGCTGGGCGTTCGACATCTCCAGCGGCGCGAACCGGAACACCGCCGGCGCGAAACGGTGGAAATGCCGGGAGTCGGTCGCCTGCATCGTCACATACGGCACCGCGGGGATCCCCGGGTGCGACACGGCGAGCGCCTCCGCGAGGAGCGCGAAGGGCGCCGTGTCCGTGGGCGACTCCGGCGACGGATCGCTGCCCTCGAGCACCTCGACGGTCACGAGCGGATCCGCGATGCGTCGGCGCACGCGCGCGGTCGCGCTCTGCACCGTCTCGCCCAGCGCGATCCGCAGGTTCACCGTGGCCGAGGCCTGCGACGGCAGCACGTTCGCCGCCGTGCCGCCGGACTGCATCGTGGGAGCCACGGTCGTGCGCACCAGAGCCGCCGCCTCACCGCCGAGCCCCGCGAACACGCGCGCCGACACGAGCGGGAGCGCCCCGAGCGTGCGCAGCAGCAGGCGCGCGGGCCCTGAGGCTCCGCCGGACAGCTGCGTCAGCATGCGGGAGATCGCCCGCGGCGTACGCGGACGGAACGTGCCGGGGCCGAGCCGCTCGACCGCACGCGCGATCCGGCGCACGGCGGTGCGCGGCGGCGGCGCCGAGGCATGACCGCCCTCCCCGCGCGCGGTGAGCCGCACCGTCATCACGCCCTTCTCGCCCACGCCGATCATCGCCGCGCGCCCGGGCACGAACGGCAAGGGCGCGTCGACCACGGCGCCGCCCTCGTCGAGCACGAGCCAGGGCACGATCCCGCGCGCCTTCAGCGCATCGGAGATCGAGATCGCGGCGGATCCGAACGTCTCCTCGTTGCCGCCGAAGGACAGGTAGACGTCGCGGGCGGGCGTGAGCCCCTCGGCGAGCAGTGTCTCGACCGCCTCGAGGATCACGATGAGCGGGCCTTTGTCGTCGAGGGCGCCGCGGCCGTAGACGGATCCGTTCTCGATCACGCCCGCGAACGGGGGATGCGTCCACGCGTCGGTCTCGTCGACCGGGACGACGTCGTAGTGCGCCATGAGCACGAGCGGCCCGTCCTCCGCGTGCCGTCGCCCCGTCCACCGGAACAGCAGGCCGAAGTCGGTGTGGCGTTCGAGCGCGAGTTCGGCGTGCACCCGGGGGTAGAGCTCGGCGATGAGCGCCACGAAGTCCTCGAACGGCGCGGACCCGCGCTCGTCGAGCTCGGCGGACACCGTGGGCAGCTGGATCATCCGCGACAGGCGCTCGGCGATCGGGGACACGTCAGTCATCGTGGCCATGCTAGCCGTGGGCGCGGATCCGCCGCGGCCGCCCGCGGGACCGCGACTTAGGCTGGGCCCATGAGCATCCCCCTGTCGCCCTCCGGATCCACCCGCCCACTCGCCGTCATCAGCGGCGGAGGCACGGGCATCGGTCTCGCCTCGGCCCTGCGGCTCGCGCGCGACAGCTTCGACCTCGCGCTCATCGGACGCCGTGAGACGGTGCTTCAGGACGCGGCCGCCCGCATCCGCACGCAGACTCCGGAGGCGCGCGTGCAGACGATCGTCGCCGACCTGCAGGATCCGGTCGCCGTCGAACGCGCGTCCGGGCAGATCGTCGGCGACGTCGACGTGCTGCTGAACAACGCCGGTGGCAACGTGCTGGACCGCGGAGAGGGGCTCGCGGGCATCGCCGCCAATTACGAGGCCAACATTCGCCTGAACGTGCTCACCGCGGTGCTGCTCACCGAGGCGCTGCTTCCCCGCATCACGCGACCGGGCGGCCGGATCATCTCGATCAGCTCGATCGCGGCGCTGCGTGGGGCGAACGGATACGGCGCGGCGAAGGCCGCGATCCACGGCTGGATGATGGGCCTCGCCGCCGACCTCGCGCCCGAGGGGGTGACGGTCAACGCCGTCGCACCGGGCTACGTGCCCGACACCGGTTTCTGGGACGGCCGGCGCACGCCGGACATCGTGGCATCGAGGCTCGCCCAGGTGCCGATGAACCGCGCCGGCACGCCGGACGAGGTGGCCGGCGCCGTGTCCTACCTCGCCGGCCCGGAGGGCGGCTGGACCACCGGGCAGATCATCCAGGTGAACGGCGGCGCGCTCTTCGGGCGGGGCTGACGATCGACCGCTGAGCCGTCGACGCCCCAGGTCTGCTGAGCGCGAGTCCGCACGCCGGGAACGCCGGCGACCCCGTCACCCGCGCCGCGTGTAGCGGTGCTCCGGGCGTCCGGTGGCGCCGTAGCGGAGCCGCACCTCGACCTCCTCGCGTTCGGCGAGCGCGGCGAGGTGTCGCTGCGCCGTGGCCCGGGAGATCCCCACGCGCTCGCCGATCTCGGCGGCCGAGGCCTCGTCCTCGCCCAGCGCGGCGAGCACGACCTGCTCCGTCGCCGATCGCGAGGGCGATGCGGCCTCCCCCGATCCGTACAGGATCGCGAGCGCACGGTCGAGATCCTTCTGCTGCAGGGCGCGATCGCCCGCCATCAGGTTGCGGAAGCGGGCGTACCGGTCCAGCGCCCCGGTGAGGATGCGCCTCTCGAACGGCTTGATCAGGTACGCCAGAGCACCGGAGCGCAGCGCGCGCCGCACGGTCGCCGGATCATCGGCGGCCGACACGAGGATCGCATCGATGCCCGCCTCGCGCACGAGTCCGATCCCGTCGCCATCGGGCAGGTAGACGTCGGCGAGGAGCAGATCCGGGGACAGATCGCGGATCGCGGCCCGGGCCTCGGCGATGGTGCGCACGGGCTCCAGCGCGACGAAGCCGCCTCTCTCCTCGACGATGGTCTGATGCAGCCGGCCGACTCGGAAGTCGTCGTCCAGCACGAGGGTGCGGATCGGATCCGTCATCTGCTCTCCTCCTTGTCGGGGCGTGTCCCGGTTCGCACGCGTTCGCCGTCGGCATCCGCGCGGCCGGCCCCTCCCAGCGGTGCGACCGCGCCGTCGAGACGTGCGGCGAAGACTGCTCCGTGCTCGTCGCCACCGCGGTCGATGATCCACAGATCGCCGCCTCCGCGCCGGGCGATCTCGCGGGACAGAGGCAGGCCCAGTCCATGACCGTGCACCGCCCCGGCGTCGTCGGAGTCAGCGCCCTCGGGGCCGGCGCCGTCGGGCGCAGCCCGCTCCTCGGCCGGGTCCGTATCGAGACCCGCCCCCGAATCCGCGACCGTGACGACCAGTGCCGCGCCGTCGTCGAGCACGGTGACCTCGACCCAGCGCGGAGCGGCGCCGGCGACCGCCGCGGTCACGGCGTTGTCCACGAGGTTGCCCAGCACCGCGGCGACGTCCTCGGCCTCGACCACGGCGCCGAGCAGGTGCGTGTCCTCCGCGATCCGCAGGGTCACGCCGCGCTCGGACGCCTCGAGCGCCTTCGCACCCAGGAACGATCGCAGGAACGGATCGGTCAGCCGCTCCCGCCCCTCCACCGGGAAGTCCACGGATCCCCGGACCATCAACTCGGCGAGGAAGTCCCTGGCGTCCTGCACGCGCTCCGCATCGATGAGCCCTGCGGCGACGTGGATCCTGTTCGCGAACTCATGGCGCTGCACGCGGAGGGCGGCCGTCATCGTGCGCACGGTCTCCAGTCGCTCCGAGAGTGCGACCAGCTCGGTGCGATCGCGGATGACGGCCACCGTGCCCAGCGCGCGCCCGTCCCGCTCGACGGGCCGGGTGTCGAGGTACAGCACCCGGTCGCCGTGCACCGCCTCCGAGAGCGCCCGCACGCCCGAGACGGCCTCGCGCACCGCTTCCGGAAGGCCGGTCCGATCCAACGGCACGCCGACGAGGTCGTGCACCGACAGCAGCCGCTCGGCGGCGGCGTTGCAGACCTGCACCACCCCATCCGGATCGACGGCGAGCACGCCGTCGTCCACGCCGTTCAGCACGGCGGTCTGGTTCTGCACCAGGGCGACCAGTTCTTCCGGCTGCACGCCGAGAGTGAGCCTCTCCCAGCGTCGGCGCAGCAGGAGCGCGGCGACGCCGGCCACCAGCAGTGATCCCACGGCGGCGACCCCGATCACGGCGAGAAGCGGCGGCAGATCGTCGAACACGCCCGCGCGAGCGAAGCCGACGCTGACCTCGCCGACCGGGGCTCCTCCGCTGTCCCGCACGGGCACCTTCGCCCGGGCCGAGTCCCCCAGGGTGCCGGTCTCCCACTCGATGACCTCGTGACCGGCGAGCACGTCCTGGAACGGAGTGCTCACCTCCTGGCCGAGACGATCCGTATCCGGATGCGCAAGGCGGATCCCGTGATCATCGGCGATGACGATGAACAGGGCGCCGGTGCGTGAGGCTGTCGCCGTCGCGGTGCGCTGCAGCACGCCGTCCCGCAGGTCGGCCGCCTGCGGCGTGCCGGGGTCGGCGGAGGCGCGGGTGACCTCGGCGCGGATCTCCGGGTCCTCGGCCAGCGTGCGCGCGATACCGAGTGCTGAGGACTCGGCCTCGGCACGCAGCTGCTGCACGGCCAGGAGCAGATAGACGCCGGTGCACAGCACGACGACGAGCGCGACCGTCGCGAGCTGCAGGAGGAGGGTCCGCGTCGCGAACCGCGTCCGGTGTCTCCGGGGCATCCGTCCTCCTTGAGCAATATGCGCAGAAGTCACGCTACGCGCACAACGCGGCGGAATGCGACTTTCCGGATCCGCAGCGAGCTCGTTCCCTAATCTCGGCGAGGTCCGTCGAAGACGACAGGCGGATGACGAAGGAGTCACTTCATGCCCACGGTTCTCACCGGCCTGCTCGCTGCAGCCGACGAAAAGCCCTCGTACGACATCGCCTTCGCGCCGCCCGAATGGGTCCTGGTGATCCTCGGCTTCGTGATGGTGCTGGTGTTCATGACGCTGATCATGACCAAACGCCTCACCCCGATGGTGGCGCTGATCCTGGTCCCCACCGCGTTCGGCCTCTTCGCCGGCGCCGGGTTGGGCCTCGGCGACATGATCCTCGACGCGATCGGCAAGATGGCGCCGACGGCGGCGCTGCTGATGTTCGCGATCATGTTCTTCGGCATCATGATCGACGTCGGCCTGTTCGACCCGCTGATCCGCCTGATCACGCGCGTGCTGGGCGATGACCCGGCGAAGGTGGTCATCGGCACGACTCTGCTCGCCGGCGCCGTGTCGCTGGACGGCGACGGATCCACGACGTTCATCATCACCACCTCGGCGATGCTGCCGATCTACCTGCGCCTGGGCATGAGCCCGGTGGTGCTGACCTGTGTGGCGGGCCTGATGAACGGCACGCTCAACATCGTGCCGTGGGGCGGCCCCACCGTGCGCGCCGCGACCGCGCTCGGCGTGCAGCCGACGGACATCTTCGTGCCGATGCTGCCCTCGCTGGGTATCGGGCTGATCGTGTCCCTCGGCTTCGCCTGGATGCTCGGCCTGCAGGAGCGTCGCCGCCTCGGTGCGCTCGACGAGAGCCGCCTGACCGGCACGGCCGAGGGCGGACTCCTCGCCGCCGTTCCCGCGATCTTCCGCGGCTCCGACACCAAGCCGGGTGCGCGCGCCTCGCTGCGGACGGGCAACATCGTCACCGTCGCCGGCGGTCATGGCGCCGTCGCCGCGGCCGGGGTGGACCCGACCGACACTGCGATGGCCGACACCATGCTCGACCCGAACAGGGCGACGCTGCGTCCCCGGCTGATCTGGTTCAACCTCGCCCTCACGGTCGCCGTGATGGTGCTGCTCATCGCCGACGTGCTGCCCCTGCCCTACGTGTTCATGGTCGGCGCCGCCCTGGCGCTCGTGGTGAACTTCCGCAAGCTCAAGGATCAGGCGGCCGAGATCGTCGCCCACGCGCCCAGCATCGTCGGCGTGGTGTCGATGGTGATCGCGGCGGGCGTGCTCGTCGGCGTGCTCACCGGCACCGGCATGGTCGACGCGATGGCGTCGTGGATCACGAACGTGCTGCCCCCGGCGCTGGGTCCGTTCCTCGCACCGATCACCGGGATCCTGTCGATCCCGTTCACCTTCTTCATGTCGAACGATGCGTTCTACTACGGGATCCTGCCGGTGCTGTCGCAGAGCGCCGCGCACTTCGGCATCGACCCCGTCGAGATGGCCCGCGCGTCGATCACCGGTCAGCCCGTGCACCTGCAGAGCCCGCTGGTTCCGGCGATCCTGCTGCTGGTCTCGCTCGCGAGCGTGAACCTCGGCGACCACCACCGCAAGGTGCTGTGGCGCGCGCTCGTGGTCTCGCTCGTGATGCTGGCGGTCGGCCTCCTGACCGGCGCGATCCCGTTCTTCGTCGCGCAGTGACCACCCGGTGATCGTGGTCAGCGCTCGCTGACGGCAGCGGCTGCCGAAAGACAGCCGCGATCGCCGGGTGATGACAGGGCCGACGCCCGCCTGTTTCAGGCGGCGTCGGCCCTGTTTTCTTCCGCATCCATGAACATCACGCGCGGTGGTGGTGCATCCGTGTACTCGACGCCGGACGGACTGGTCCAGACGATGACGCCGCCCGGACGCTGTCGCGCGCTCCAGCACCAACGCGGGTCGAGGTCGGGATGCTTGAGCGCGTGATGGGCTTCGCAGAAGCAGGCGAGGTTGCAGGGATCAGTGGGGCCGCCACGGGCGTAGTCGTGGTTGTGGTCGATCTGGCATCGACGGGCGGGCATCCGGCAGTTCAGGAACCGGCAGGTCCGATCCCGGGCGCGGAGGTACCGCTTCATCGCTTCCGGAGGCCGGTACGGGCTGGTCCGGACCAGCATGCCCGCGCCGTCGAGTTCGAGTCGCTCCCAGCCGAACGCGGCGGCGGTGAGGCGGCGAGCCATGTCAGGATCCATCGGGCCGCGTCCATCGAGTTCAGCCATCCGGTCGTCACGGCCGGAGAGAGTGGATTCCGCGACCGTGACCTGAATGACGGCATGGACACGGTCGAGGAGGTCGGCGTCGTCGGTGATGCGGCCGGTGAGGATCTTCAGCAGGAACCGGTCGAAGCGCATCTGGTCCAGCCGCCGCGAGTCTTCGACCGCACCATCCTGCTTGGCGGCATCGAGGACGGCACGGCCTTCCTGCGTGAGCAGGTCGAACGCGGCGTGGATGAGCGCCGCCGGCCCGGTCGCGTGCATCGTGGCCTGCCCGGCGCCGTCGTCGGTCACGCTCACGGCCCGATCATCGTGGGCGCGTCGATGCGCTTCGGCCAGGGCGACCGGAGCGACTGCCGCGGCCACGGTCTCGGCGAAGGCCTTCGTGCGCGCCCTCGATTCGGCGGTCGCGAACGGCACGACCTGCGCCTCGTATTCGGCCAGCGCGGCGGTGTCGTCGCGGGGGATGTCTGCGGCGGCTTCGAGGATCGCCTCCACATGACCGAGCGAGATCCTCCCCGTCTCGAGCGCCGCGCAGGTGACGGGAAATCGTTCGTGCAGGGCATGTCCGGTGGCGAGGAGTTTCGCGGCGGCGTAGCGGGACAGGTGCATTCCCGCGGACAGTTCGCTGATCATCGACCGCTCAGCGGCGTCGAACCCGTCGGATCCGGGGCGGGTCTCATCGAGCAGCAGCGCCACCCGCTCGTGGGCGAGAGCCGTCTGGCGAGCCTGCAGCCGAGAGATCTCGCGGCCCAGTTCTGCGCACTCCCCGACGATCTCCGCACTGCGGCGGATGTAGTGATCGCGGGGCTTCTCCATGCGTCAATCATAGAACATATCTTCGAGAGTAGGAAGAGTTCCCCACAGCCGGATCCATTGCGGAACGGATTCTGACGAGAATCGGATCCGGCTCAGAACAGGGCCGGCGGCAGCGACCCCTCGTGCTCGAGCAGCCAGCGCTTCGTGTGCAGCCCTTCGCCGGGCGCACCGCCGGAGTAGCCGCCGAGGCCGTCGCTCGCGACCACGCGATGGCAGGGCACGATGATAGGGATCGGGTTCGCTCCCATAATGGATCCGATCGCGCGGGCTGGGACCGACGTACCGCTGCGCTCGGCGAGCTCTCCGTAGGTCACGGTCTCGCCGTGCAGGACCGTGTCGTAGAGCGCGTGCAGCACCGCGTTCGTGACATCGGACTGCGGTCCGAGATCGAACGGCAGGTCGAACACCGCCCGCTCCCCCGCGAAGTATGCGTCGAGCTGAGCGAGGGCCTCGGCAAGCAACGGATCCCGCTCGGCGTCGGGCGAGGCGCCGGGAACGCCCAGGACGGACCGCCCGGGACGCGGCCAATGCACCCGGCGGATCGCCGTGCCGTCGCTGTGCACGGTGAGCACGCCCACGGGTGTCGCGATCGAGCCGGAGAAGGTCACGCGCCGATCGTACGCCGGGCGTCCGACATTGCGATCGGCTCTCCTTGCGGCAGATGAGCCCGCCCCGGACCGTGACGATCTGCACACCGCGGGACGATCTGCACACGGATCCGGCGATTCCGTGTGCAGATCGTGACAGCGCGTGCAGATCGTCGCGCGGCTCGCGGGTCGCCCGCGATCGCCTTACCCTCCACCGCTCGTCACAACGCCCGCAGATCGTCGCGCGCGACACGGAGCCCGCACCCGTGTCACACTTCCGCACCGCGCTCCGACATCCCTGATGAGAGCCGCGCGCACGTCGACGAGATCCGCCGGCGGCGTCGGCCAGGAGAGGAACGACGATGACCAGGATCGACATGGGCCGCACCAACAAGCTCGGCTACGCCGCAGTGCTCGGACTGGAGGCGTACTCCCGCAAGAGCGTGGAGCCGCGGCTGTACGAGCTGATCAAGCTGCGCGCCTCGATCCTGAACGGATGCGGGTTCTGCGTCGACATGCACGCGACCGAGGGCGCCAAGCGCGGCATCCCGCAGCGCACCCTGCACGCTGTCGGCGCGTGGCAGCACGCCAGGGGCTTCTTCGCCGAGAAGGAGCTGGCCGCGCTCGCCCTGACCGACGCCGTCACGCAGCTCGGCCCGGAGACCGTGACGGACGAGATCTGGAACGCTGCCACGCGGCACTTCGACGACGGCGAACTCGGAGCCCTCGTGCTGGCGATCTGCACGATCAACGTCTGGAACCGGGTGGCCATCGCCACCGAGATGGCGCCGCCGATCGATGACAAGCACCCGATCGCCTGAGCAGTGTCGGAGGCGGCGCGCTACCGTGGGCCCATGACGCTCGCTTCGCCTGCCACCCGCGCGTGGCAGGCGGAGCGCGGGCGTCTGATCGGCATCGCCTACCGGATGCTCGGCGACTACGGGCACGCCGAGGACGTGGTCTCCGAGGTCGCGATCGAGGCGCTGCAGCAGGAGCGTGCCGAGCGGCTCGACGCGGACGGCCTCGACAGGCCCAGTGCGGACGACGCCAGTGCGGACGACGCCAGTGCGGACGGATCCTCCTCGGCGGGCCGCGTGCGCTCCTGGCCCGCGTGGCTGACGACGGTGTGCGTGCGCCGCTCGATCGACCGCGTGCGCGCGCTCGCGGCGGTGCGGGAGGACTATGTCGGCCCGTGGCTGCCGGAGCCGGTCGCCACCTCGCGACTGCCCGAGGACGCGGTGGCAGACCGCGAGCTGCTCTCGCTCGCGCTGCTGCACATGGCGGAGCAACTCGCACCCGACGCAAGGGCGGCCGTGGTGCTGCACCGGGCATTCGGGATGTCGGCTGTGGAGATCGGGCGGATCCTGGAGCGCTCCCCCGCCGCCGTGCGGCAGCTCGTCTCTCGCAGCGAGCGCCGGCTGCGCCTCGCCGACGATCCGGCCGTGACGCGTGCGGCCGACCCCGCGGCGCTCGGCGCGCTGCTCGCCGCGGTCGAGCATGGCGACATCTCCGGCGTGCTCGCCCTGCTCTCCGACGACGCGATCCTGTGGAGCGACGGCGGCGGACGAGTGCGCGCGGCCCTCAACCCGATCTTCGGCGCCGACCATGTGCGGCGCTTCCTCCTCGGCGTGCTCGGGAAAGCCCTGGCCGACCCGGCGTCGCCCCTCGGCGTCGCACTGCTCGACGTCAACGGCGAGCCTGCCGTCGCGCTCACGCATTCCGGCCGCACGGACGTGCTCACCCTCGAGTTCGGCGGAGACGGACGGATCCATGCCCTGCGCCAGGTGTGCAATCCGGACAAGCTCACCTACGCGCTCTGAGCGGGACGGCCGGGCCACATCCCTCAGCCTCAGCCGCTTCATCGGATCCTTCTCTACCTTCGCCTCGTGCCCCCAGACCGTCTCCGTCTCCGCCGCGCCGGCATCGCACTGGAAGTCGTCACCCTGGCCTGGAACGTGGTCGGCGTGGTGCTGCTCGCGATCCTCGCGTATCGTTCCGGATCCGTCGCGCTGCTCGGCTTCGGCCTGGACAGCCTGATCGAGATCGGCGCATCGACGGTGGTCATCTGGGAGCTGACCGGGTCGGACGAGCGCCGCCAGCGCCTCGGCCTCCGCCTGATCGGCGTCGGGTTCGCCCTGCTCGCGGTCTACCTTCTCGTCCAGGCGGTCGTCGCCCTCGTTTCGGGCCACCGGGCGACGCCGCTCCTGGGCGGGATCTGGTGGACAGCGCTCACGGCGATCGCGATGTTCCTGCTCGCGTTCGGCAAGCACCGCGTCGGACGCCGGCTGGAGGATTCGGTGCTGCTCACGGAGGGCAGGGTGACGCTCGTCGACGGGATCCTGGCTGCCTCCGTTCTCGTCGGCATCCTGCTGAACGCGCTGTTCGGGCTGTGGTGGGCGGATCCCGTCGCCGGTCTCGTCATCGTCTTCTATGCAGTCCGCGAGGCGCTGAGCGCTCTTCGGGCCTGACCGTCCATTAGTATCTGCGTATGAGTGCAGATAAGCAGGCATGCGGCTACTCGCCCGACAGCTCGTACGTGGAGCTGGCCGTCGAGGTGTTCTCGATGCTCGCCGACGCGACCCGCGTGCGGATCGTGCTCGCCCTCGGCGAGGCTGGGGAGCTCTCCGTCAACCACCTCGCCGACATCGTCGACAAGTCTCCGGCGGCGGTCTCCCAGCACCTTGCGAAATTGCGCCTCGCCCGCATCGTCTCGACCAGGCAGGACGGCCAGCGCGTGTTCTACCGGCTCGAGAACGAGCACGCCTCCCGGCTCGTCGCGGACGCGATCTTCCAGGCCGAGCACTCGCTCGGCGGAATTCCCCGCCACCACCACGCCGACCAGGACTCATGATGCACGACCACCCGCGGGATCACCACGGTCACGACCACGACCACGACCACGACCACGACCACGACCACGACCACGACCACACTCATCCCACCGGCTTCCGAGGCGTGCTGCACGGGCTGTTCGTGCCGCATACGCATGACGCGGCGGATGCGATCGACGATGCCATGGAGGCCTCCGACGCCGGCATCCGCGCGCTCAAGCTCAGCCTGGTCATCCTGTTGGTCACCACGATCCTGCAGGCCGTCGTCTTCTTCCTCAGCGGATCCGTCGCCCTGCTCGCCGACACCGTGCACAACTTCTCCGACGCGCTCACGGCGATCCCGCTCTGGGTGGCGTTCGTGCTCGGTCGCCGCGCCGCCACGCGCCGCTACACGTACGGGTTCGGGCGCGCCGAGGACCTCGCCGGCCTGTTCATCGTGTTCGTGGTGCTGCTTTCCGCGGTCGTCGCCGCCTGGCAGTCGATCGAGCGGATCCTGACCCCGCAGCCCCTCCACAACGTCGGCTGGGTCATCGTCGCCGGCGTGATCGGATTCCTCGGCAACGAAGTCGTCGCGATCTACCGGATCCGCGTGGGCCGCCGCATCGGATCCGCGGCGCTCGTCGCGGACGGCGTGCACGCCCGCACCGACGGCTTCACCTCGCTCGCGGTCGTCATCGGCGGACTCGGAGTGCTTGCGGGGTTCCCACTGGCGGATCCGATCGTGGGCGCGCTCATCTCGATCGCCATCTTCGTGCTGCTCATCGGCACCGTGCGCAGCATCGGCCGACGGCTGCTCGACGGCGTCGAGCCGGCGATCGTGGAGCAGGCCGCGCACGCCCTGGAGCACGTCGAAGGGATCACCGGGGTCGAGCGCGTGCGTCTGCGCTGGGTCGGCCATCGACTCGAGGGCGACGCCGTCATCACGACCACCGGCGACGCCGTCGCGGTCGCCGCCCAGGCGGAGCAGAGCGTCCGCGCGCAGGTGAGAAACCTCGACGGATTCCTCGTCGGGGTGCGCGCCGCGCACTGACCGTCGGCCCCTTCCTTCAGTCCCGCAGGTGTCGCGTGTAGCGGTTCGGCTCGTCGAGGAAAGACCGCCAGTGCCGCACGAGCTCCAGGTCCTCCCATACCGCCGGGCGGAGACCCCACTCCCCGACCTCGAGGATCGTCGCGCCGGGCAGCGCGGCGAGCACCGGCGAGTGCGTCGCGCAGAGCACCTGCCCTCCCTCGTCGGCGATCCGGCGCAGCACGGCGATGAGGCTCAGGGTCGAGGAGAAGGAGAGCGCCGCCTCGGGCTCGTCGAGGCAGTAGAAGCCGGGATCGTCGAAGCGCGTCTCGAGCACGGCGAGGAACGACTCGCCGTGGCTCATCTCGTGGAACAGCGGCTCCGGTCCGGTTGACGGATTCTCCTCGAGGTACGTGTAGAACGAGTGCATCGTCTCGGCGCGCAGGAAGAAGCCCCACCGGTTCGCGCCCACACCGCGCTGGATGCGGAGCCACTCCGACAGCGGAGACTCGGTCGGGCGGGTGCTGTGCCGGGCCTGCCGGGATCCGCCCTCGGGCGAGAGTCCGTAGGCGACCGCGATGCCCTCGACCAGCGTCGACTTGCCGCTGCCGTTCTCGCCGACCAGGAACGTCACTCCCGGATCCAGGTCGATGCCCTCCCGCAGCACCTGAGCGACCGCAGGAATGGTCGCCGGCCACGTTCCGCTCGCGGAGGGGGCATCATCGGCCGGGTGCACCGCCACGACCGGCTGCTGCCGGCGCCGACGACTACGCGGGTCCCAGAACGGATCCATGGCGCTCCCCTCGGGCGATCGGCTCGGATCCATTGTGCCCGGCACGACCGACAACGCACTGGAGCTCGACCTGCCGCACTGCTCGCACGCCCGAAAGAGCCAGATGCAAGGGCCGGAACGGACCGTCAGCCGTTCCTCAGACCGGGACCGGAAGGATGGATCCGTGAGTCAGGCGACGCGGGATCCGGTCAGGACGAGACGCACCGCGCCCCGCCGCGGTGCCATCGTCGCACTGCTGCTGGCCGCCATGGCGCTGACCGTCACGGTGCTGCTCGGATCGGTCCCCGGACCGCTCGGCACGGCGATCGCCGTGGCCCTGCCCTGGCTGGGGCTGCTCCTCGCCGCGCTCGTGATCGCCTCCCTGCTGATCCGGCCGCGGACGGCATGGATCGCGGCGGTGCCCGTCGTCGCCTGGACCGTGGCGCTGTGGGGGTTCCTCCCCGTGCCGTGGCAGAGCGATCCGCCGCCCGGCGCCTCCGGCCTGCTGGTCGCCACGCAGAACGTGCAGGCGGGATCGGGCACCGGGGCGGCGTCCGCACGCGCCCTCGCCGGCCAGGGCGCGCAGATCCTGGCGTTCACGGAGCTCGACGGCGACTCGGGGGCGGCGATCGCGGACGAGCTCGCCGATGCGTATCCGCACGCCTACCGCGTCGGCACCGTCGGGATCTGGAGCCGGTACCCGATCGTCGACGAGGAAGCGCTCGACCTCGGGCTCGGATGGAAGCGCGCGCTGCGCGTCGAGGTGGACGCACCCGGCGGCCCCGTCAGCGTCTACGTGGTGCACGCCGCTTCGCTGCGCCCGGGCGCGCAGAGCGTCAGAGACGGGATGCTCTCCGCATTGGGCGAGCAGATCAGCGCGGATCGGAGCCGTCGCGTGATCGCCCTCGGCGATTTCAACGCCGTGTCGACGGATCCGGCGCTCGCCGCGATCGCCGGGAGGCTCGGCGAGGTGCGGTTCGGCGGGATCGGCCCCTCGTTCACCTGGCCCGCATCGTTCCCCGCGGTCCGGATCGACCACGTCTTCCAACGCGGCTTCGCGGCCGCCTCCGGCCGGACGGCCTCGGCCGGCGCCAGCGACCACCTCGCGATCATCGCCGCTCTGAGCGGCTGATCCGGCCGGCTGATCCGGCCGGCTGAGGGCCCCGGGTCGGAGCGCCTCAGCCGACGACCATGAGGACCCGGGCGTCATCGGCGACGATCCCGGGTCCGCGAGTGACCGCATTGTCCCCCGTCATTGCGGACGGCAGCACCAGCGCTTCCATCGCCGATGCCGTGCTGCCGCCCATGCTCACCCGCCCCGAGCGCACGACGACCGCGTGCGTGTCCTCGGGCAGGTCGGATGCGCCGTGCAGGTCGGCGAAGACCAGCGCCGGCCGCGCCCGGGATGTCACCGTGGACAACACCAGGATCCGGCTCAGCTCCGCGGCACGGAGCCGGGGCCGACGCAGCTCCAGGAGCGGGCCCGTGTGCCGCAGCACCCGCTCCTTGCGGAGCCCGACCGGCGCGCCGGGACCGACGTCGACCTGCGGGCCGCCGATCCCGGCGAGCACGTGCGTCGCCTCGTCCACCAAATGCAGGATGCCCACTGGGCCCCGCAGCTCGACCAGCTGCAAGGCCCAGTGCAGCTCCCCATTCGGACCGCGCAGTCCGCAGATCTCGCGCACATGGCCGCCTCCTGCGGCGAGCCCGCGCCTCGGCAGGTTCCGCAGCTGCAGGAGACCGGCCGTGGCGGAGCTCGCCGCGAGGAAGGCGGGGTTCACCGGCTCAGACCCGCGCGCCGATGAGGACATAGCCCTCTTCGCCGTGCACCACGGTGTCGAGCCCTGCGATCTCATCCTCGTTCTTCACCCGGAATCCGAGGAGCTTCTCGATGACGAACCCGATTCCGAAGGCGAGCGCGAACGAGTAGACGAGCACTGCGCCGGCTGCGAGCGCCTGGGCCGCGAGCTGTGCGAAGCTGCCGCTGAAGATCAGGCCGGTACCGTTGGCGAACACGCCCAGGTAGAGCGTTCCCAGGATGCCGCCGATGAGGTGGATGCCGACCACGTCGAGCGAGTCATCGAAGCCGAGCTTGAACTTCAGATCGATCGCGAGCTGGCAGACCGCGCCGGCGAGGAGGCCGAGCACGACCGCCCAGATCGGGGTGAGCGCGGCGCAGGCGGGCGTGATCGCGACGAGACCGGCGACAGCACCGGATGCGGCGCCGACCGAGGTGGGCTTGCCGTTGCGGATCTTCTCCATCACCAGCCAGCTGAGCAGAGCAGCGGCGGGAGCCGCGAGGGTGTTCACGAACGCGATCGCGGCGGTGCCATCGGCGCCGAGCTCGGAACCGGCGTTGAACCCGAACCAGCCGAACCACAGCAGGCCGGCGCCGAGAAGCACGAACGGCGGGTTGTGCGGCACGTCGGCGCCCTTCTGGAAGCCGATGCGGCGGCCGAGCACGAGGGCGAGTGCGAGACCGGCGGCTCCGGCGTTGATGTGCACCGCGGTGCCACCTGCGAAGTCGATCGCGCCGACCCCGAGCCAGTCCTGAAGGCCCTTGGTGACCCAGCCGCCGTAGGCGAAGCTGCCGTCCTTGTTCAGGCCGAAGTTGAAGACCCAGCTCGCGACCGGGAAGTAGACGACCGTCGCCCAGATGCCGGCGAAGATCATCCAGGATCCGAACTTGGCGCGGTCGGCGATGGCGCCCGAGACGAGGGCGACGGTGATGATGGCGAAGGTCGCCTGGAACGCGACGAACGCGAGCGGCGGGTACGCTGCGCCCTTCGGAACCTCGAGCAGGCTGTTCAGGCCGATCGCCGACCAGTCGATGGTCCACGGGGCGATCAGGCCCTTACCGCTGGGGAACGCGATCGCATAGCCGAAGACGACCCACAGCACGCCGATCAGACCGATCGCGCCGAAGCTCATCATCATCATGCTGATTACGCTCTTGGCCTTGACGAGGCCACCGTAGAAGAACGCCAGACCTGGCGTCATGAGCAGCACGAGGGCTGCACAGATCAAAACGAAGGCGGTGTTTCCCTGATCCATGGGTCCGCTCCTCTCTCAGTGAGAACGCTCCTGCAGCGTCGGGTGAGGTCAGACTGTCACCCGTGCGTTTCGCCTCGACGCGCGCTGTGTTTCCATTCCGTTTCGCCGCACGTACGCGACGTGAACAAGCTGTAACGCGGGGCCGGGCGCCTGGCAGGATGAGGTCATGCGTGCAGTGGTGTTCGATGCGGTCCGTTCCCAGCCGGAGGTGCGTTCGGTCCCCGAACCGGGCGCGCCCGTCGACGGCGTCCTCGTCCGGGTGATGGCCACGGGGATGTGCCGCAGCGACTGGCACGCCTGGGCCGGGCACGACGACATCGCGTTCCCGCATGTGCCGGGTCACGAGCTCGCCGGGATCATCACCGAGGTGGGGCCGCGGGTTACCCGCTGGCAGGTGGGCGACCGCGTGACCGTGCCGTTCGTGTGCGGCTGCGGGCGGTGCGAATGGTGCCTCTCCGGCAACGCGCAGGTCTGCCCCGACCAGCAGCAGCCCGGCTTCACGCACTGGGGATCCTTCGCCGAGGTCGTCGCCCTGCACGCGGCCGACGTGAACCTGGTCGCGCTGCCGGACGAGGTCGACTTCGCCACGGCGGCGAGCCTCGGCTGCCGCTTCGCCACCGCCTTCCGCGCGCTCGTCGGACGCGCGCAGGTGCGCGAGGGCGAGTGGGTCACGGTGATCGGAGCCGGCGGCGTCGGCCTCAGCGCCGTGATGATCGCCCGGGCGTGCGGGGCGCGCGTGATCGCCGTGGACCGCAACCCGGAGGCCCTCGCCGTGGCCGCCGAGGTCGGCGCCGAGCACACGCTCCTTGCGGACGGGGCCGATATCCCGGCCGCCGTCGCCGCGCTGACCGGAGGCGGGAGCCACGTCTCCGTCGACGCGGTGGGCAGCGAGCAGACCCTCGCCGACGCGGTCCTGGGACTGCGCCGGCGCGGCCGGCACGTGCAGATCGGCCTGCTCCCGCCGATCGACGGGCACCCGCGCGTGCCGATGGACCGCGTGATCGGCTGGGAGCTCGACCTGCTCGGCAGCCACGGCATGGCGGCCGCCGACTACCCCGCGATGATGGCGCTGATCGCCGAGGGGCGCCTCGCCCCGCAGCGCCTCATCGAGCGCACCATCGGTCTCGAGGAGGCCTCGGCGCTGCTGCCCGGCTTCGACCGGGCCACCGTGGCGGGCATGACCATGGTGGATCCGCAGCGGATCGGCTGATCGCCGCGCGCCGCCGAGAAGCGGCTCACATCGCCGTCGTCGTCGCGTCGAGTCCGGGCGATCGAGCCCCCTTCGGGAGGCCGAGCCGGCCGCGGGTCGCGAGGATCAGCACGAGAGCCGTGACCGTGAAGCCGATCAGCACCGGCAGAAGCCCGTAGTCGTTGAAGATCGGCGCGGGGAAGAGCGGCGCGCCCACCTTGTTCGCGAAGGTGTTGAAGGAGGCGTGCATCAGCATCGTGATCAGCACGCTGCCCGCCGCGTGGTTGAAGACCCAGGTCATCATGATCGTCAGCGCCGTGATCATCACCACGAACATCACCATGTTCGCGGGCGTCGGCGGCGTCCACACCCCGCTCCAGAACAGCGGGAAGTGCCACAGCGCCCACAGCACCCCGAGGATCGTGCTGCCCGCCAGCGGGCCGTAGCGCTCCTGCAGGCGCGGCAGCGCGAACCCTCGCCACCCCGGCTCCTCGCCCAGCGGGCCGCCGAGGAGGAACGTCATCAGGAACGCCAGCGGATAGGCGGCGAGCAGAGGCCCGACGATCGGCTGGAACGACCCCAGCGCCCCGGGCACGACGATCGTGCCGAGCACGATGATGATCGGGACCCCGATGAGCAGGAACAGGTACCACTGGATCCCGACCCGCCAGTGCACGTATCTGCGGAGCAGGCGGACGACGCCCTCCCGCCCCTCCAGCACACCGGTCATGACGAAGGCGCCTACTGTGGGCCCGAAGGTCGCCACGACGATCGCGATCGCGATCGCGGGTTTCGGTAGCGCCGGCAGAACGCCCTGCGCCGACAACGCGACCGGCACCTCGATCAGCCACGAGACGAGGTAGGCGATCACGAAGTAGGAGGTGAGCGGATACCGCGCGAGCACGCCGCGCGACTCCGCACGAGAGGACCGACCGACGTCTCCGACCACAGCCATGATGGTGACCTTTCCGTCCACGACGGACCCGCGACTTTGCGGGATGAATCGCTCGCGATGGCTCATCGTCCCACTCGCGGGGTCGGCGCGCCAGAGGCGCCGCGCACCTGCTCATTCCCCGAGCAGCTGACGGATCGCGGACTCCGGAGTGATGGTCGTGTCCAGGCACCGCCCCTGGGCGTAGCGGCGGAACACCCGCGGATCGATGTAGCTCGCCCGCGCCACCGCTGCAGTGTTGCCGAGCGCCGCGGCGGCCGCCTCGACCGCATCCCGTTCCGCACGTCGGCGCTGAGCCGCGTCGCCGGTCGCTCCCGCGGCCGCCAGAGCATTCGCCGCCGCGATCGTGCCGCGGAGCGTCCGGAAGTCCTTCGCTGTGAAGGCCGTGCCGGTGAGGGCGCGCACGTGCTCGTTCACTTCCCGGGCCGTCACGGCGACCCGCCGCCGTCCGCGGCGATACGCGAGCAGCGGCGCGCTCGGGCGTGCGCCTTCCACGAGGTCCGCAAGCACCGCCGAGAGCGCCGGATCCTCGACCTCGAGATGCATGCGACGCCCGCTCTTGGCGGGGAAGGCGAGCACGGTCGTCGCCCCGTCGATGCGCGCATCGCGACAGCGGAGCGTGGTGAGCCCACGACTGCCGTGGCGCGCCAGATACCGCGGCGAGCCGACCCTCGGCGCGACGTCGTCCAGCAGCCGGAAGGCGGCGGCGAGCACCCGCTCCCGGTCCGGGGCGCCGTCCTGCGCGAGCGCGCGCGTCACCCTGGCGCGAGCACCCGGCAGCGCCGCGGCGAGCGCCATCGCCCGGCGGAACTTCCTCCGGTCCCGGCGCTGCCGCCATTGCGGGTGATACAGGTACTGCCGCCGCCCCGCCGCGTCGACGCCCACCGCCTGGATGTGGGCGCGCGGGTCCTTGGCGATCCAGACGTCCTGCCACGCCGGCGGTATCGCGAGGGCGCGGATCCGCTCCAGATCGGCGTCCGACACCGCACGCCCATGCGCATCCGTATAGCTGAAGCCGGATCCGGAGCGCCTCCGCCGATAGCCGGGGTCGTTGTCGGGACGCGCACGGACGAGGCGCGATCCCGCCGCCGCGCGCGTCATCCGCGGGCTCCGTGGCACCGGGGACCGCCGTCGCGCCGTCCGGCCATCCGCGCCTCCCCTCGCACCGCCGGCACTCCGCCGTGGTCACGATGACTCTGCCGCGCCGCCGTCCGCCCGGGAAGGGGCTGGTGGCCGATCTTCCCCATCGACTACCATCCTTCGGCGCGGGGCCGGGGATCCGCTCGGCACCCGCTGCCGATCCCGGCGGCGTCCGTCGCTCAGTCACGCAGTCGCGCGGCGCGGGCCCGCAGGTAGTCGCGTTCGGGGACCGAGAGCGTCGCCCGGGCCGCCTCGAAGTACTCGGCGATCGCCTCCGGTGTGCGCCCCGCGCGTTCCAGCAGGTGCGCCCGCACCGAGGCGATGCGCCGGCGGTCGCCGCGCACCCTCGGATCCGCGATCCCGTCGATCACGGCCAGCCCCGATTCCGGACCGTGCACCATCGCCTGGGCCACGGCGCGGTTGATCGTCGCGACCGGGTTGCCGGTCTCCCGCTCGAGCAGGCGGTACAGCGCCAGGATCTGCGGCCAGTCCGTGGTCGCCGTGCTCGGGGCGTCATCGTGCAGCGCCGCGATCGCGGCCTGGATCGCGTAGGGTCCGTGGCGGCCTGCGGCGAGCGCCGCGTCCAGGATCTCGGTGCCCTCCTCGATCCGGTCCCGGTCCCAGCGCGTGCGGTCCTGCTCGTCGAGCGGGATCAGCTCCCCGCGGCTGCCGGTGCGCGCGGCCCGGCGGGCGTCGGTGAGCAGCATCAGCGCGAGCAGGCCCGCGACCTCGACGTCGTCCGGACGTTCGTGGTGCAGCATCCGGGCCAGGCGGATCGCCTCGTCGCTGAGCCGGACGTCGTTGACCTCCGCGCCCTCGGTCGCCGTGTGCCCCTCGGTGAACATGACGTAGAGGACGGCGAGCACCGGATCCAGACGGTCCTCGGGGTCGGCGGGCTCGGGGAAGGCCGCCCCGGCCGCGCGGATCTTCGCCTTCGCGCGGCTGATCCGCTGGGCGATCGTCGCCTCGGGCAGCAGGTGCGCGCGGGCGATCTGCGCGGTCGACAGGCCCGCGACCGCACGCAGCGTCAGCGCCACCTGGGCGGGCACGCTGAGCACGGGATGGCAGCACAGCCGCAGCACCTGCACGCTGTCGTCGGCATCTGCGGTCGACGCGTCCTCGAGCGGCCGCCACGCATCGACGTAGGCGTGCTCGCGCTCGCGACGCTGGTGCTCGCTGCGGATCCGGTCGATCATGCGGCGGCGCGCGACGGTCAGCAGCCAGCCCTTCGCGTCCACGGGAGCGCCCTCGGACGGCCACTGCTGGTGCGCGGCGAGGAGCGCCTCCTGCACCGCATCCTCGCAGAGGTCCAGCTGCGCGGCGCCGTAGCGGCGCAGCAGCGCGGCGAGGACCTGCGGCGCGCTGCGGCGCCACAGGTCCTCGCAGCGGCGATCGGTCACACGTCGGACCCGGCGGAGAACATCACGGGACGGACCTCCAGTGCGAGCCCGTCGATCGCCGCGTCCGGGATCTGCTGGGCGAGCTCGACCGCGCGCTCCTCGGATTCGACCTCGATCAGGTAGTACCCGCCCATGAACTCCTTGGTCTCGGCGAAGGGTCCGTCGACCACTTCGGGTGAGCCGCCCGCAGCGCGCACCACCTTCGACTGGCTGGGGTCGGCGAGAGCGACGGTGCCGAGCATCTCGCCGGATGCGGTGATGGTGTCGATGAAGGCCTGGTGCCCGTCGCCGATCGCCTGCATCTGCTCCGCCGTGAGCGCATCCAGCACGTCCTGACGCACCTGCATGAGGATCATGTACTTCATGGTCGTTCTCCTTCGTATGTGGGCGACGCGGGTGTCGGCCTCAATGTGTGGTCGGAGTCGATGCGCGGTTCTCGACAGACTCCTCTCATTCTCGACGGATTCCTCTCAGCCGACGTCTCCGCTCAGGCATATCGGGGGCGGCCACCCACGCGATAGGTGAGCGCCACGATGCCGGTGCCGAAGACCTGCGAGTCGATCAGGTCCAGGGCGAAGTCCATCCCCCGCGCGGGCAGGAAGCGCTCGCCCTCGCCGACGATGACCGGGAACTGGATCAGATTGAGCTCGTCGACCAACTCGTGCTCGAGCAGCCACCGCGCCAGCGACGTGCTTCCCACCACGAGCAGCTCGCCACCGGGCCGGGCCTTCAGCTCCCGAACGCGGGCTGCGACGTCACCGCGGATGACCGCGGTCCGCTCCCAGGTCGGGTCGGCGACGGTGGCGGAGACGAGGTGCTTCGGCTTCGCGCTGATCGCCTGCCCGAACCCGCCGTCATCGCTGCGGGCGCCCCAGTACGTCTCGAACAGGCTGTAGGTCTTCCGGCCCAGGAGGAACGCGTCCGGTCGGCGCCAGGTCTCGAGGAGGTACTGGACCGCGTCGTCGTCGTTCAGCGGCAGCGCCCAGCCACCGCGGGTGAACCCGGGATCCATCTCCTCGTTGTTGCCGCCGTTCGCCTGGGCGACGCCATCGAGCGTGACCTGCAGGCTGATCGTGAGTCTCATGATGCGTTCTCCTCGCTCGTCAGGATCCGGTACTGCAGGTGCGTCGCGATCGGGGTCGCCTGCGCGCCGGTGCGTTCCAGCCGGATGGCCTCGCCCAGCGTCCCGAACAGCGGGGTCCCGCCGCCGAGGAGGATCGGCATCACGTGCAGGTGGAGCTCATCGACGAGGCCGAGCGGCAGAGCCTGCTGCATGACGGTGGCGCCGAACAGGTGCACGTCCTTGTCGCCGGCGATGTGCCTCGCCCGCCGGATCGCGTCGGCCACTCCTTCGTCCACGAACGTGAACACCGCGGGGTAGGACCTTGTCGGCTTGTCATGGGTGAGCACGAAGACGGGGATCTCGCCCATCGGACCGGCATCCCCCCAGCCGCCGTCGCCCTCGTTCTTCTCGAACGACCGGCGCCCCATGACGATCGCGCCGACCGTGCCGACGATGCCAGCCAGCACGGCCCTGTCGTCGTCCGACGCCGTCGGGCGCAGCCACGCGTGCAGGTCGCGCGCACCGTCGCCGAACGGGTTCTCCCGGCTGTCGTTCGGGCCGGTGACGTACCCGTCCAGCGAGACGGACATGTCGCAGACGGTGAGTCCCCTGCGCTCGTTCATGCCCGGTGAGGTTCCTTCTGCCATGATGTCTTCTCCTTTCGCCGACCCACTCGGGCCTGTCTCAGCGTCGGATGCGGTAGCGGATGTGGGTGGCGTGCGGAGTGTCGATCACACGGAGGACCTCGAGCTCCACCTCGGCGGGGAGGCTGTCGAACAATCGGTGCCCTCCTCCGAGGAGTACCGGCACAATGTGCACCTGGATCTCGTCCAGCGCGCCCTCTTCGATGGCCTTCTGCGCGGTGTACCCGCCCTGCACGTACACGTCGCGGTCTCCGGCAGCAGCCTGCGCCTGGGCGATCGCGCTGCGGATCCCGTCCCGCAGATAGGTCACGTTGGGGTAGTTCCAGCGCGCCGCCGGACCGGGCGGCCGATGGCTCGGGATGAAGATGGGGACCCCGTGATGCACGTCACCGCCCCAGTGATCCATCAGCTCCGCGGTTCTCCGTCCGGTGACGACGGCGCCGATCTCGTCGAGCTCGCCGGCGAGGGCCTTCGCGGCACCGGTCAGGGCCGCCGCATCGCCTCCCGGGGCGTACCAGTCGTGCAGGCGGTTCCCGTCCGGTCCGCCGAGGAAGTCGTCGGGGGTGGAAATGTAACCGTCGAGCGAGACGGACATGTAGAGCACGGCAGCCATGGCTGCTCCCTCCTTGGTGGCCCGCGCGCAACGGCGGGCGCTCGGCTCAGGCGCGATCAGGGCGCCGTGGACTGTGCGCGACAGTCTGCCCCCCCCTCCCGTCAGCGGCGGAAGTGCAGGAGAAGGCGGCCGCCGGATCATTCGGCACTCGACAGAGCCGGATCGTTCGGCACCGAACAGATGCAGTCCCTCGTCGCCCGACGTCCAGAATGCACAGCAGGGATGACTCAGACCCCCGTCGCCGGGGCAGCCCGCAGCGCCTCCTCCAGCGCTGCTCGGGCCGCCGCGCCCACGGTCGGCGCCGTGACGAGGAAGATGCGACGCTCGAACACGGCGTCGGCGATCTCCACGGTGGCCACGGCGTCCAGATGCGCGGGCAGCGCCAGCTCCGGCACGAGGGCGGCGCCGAAGCCCGCGGCGACGTAGGCGGCCACGACGGCGTAGTCGTCGCTGCGCATGGCGATCCGCGGAGTGAAGCCGGCTTGCTCGGCGGCCCGGACCAGAGCCGCGTCCACGGGATCCGCCGCGGTCGCACCCGCGATCCAGGCCTCGTCGTCGAGGCCTGCCAGGGGAACTCCCGTGCGTCCAGCGAGAGGGTGCGCCCGTGGAACGATGACGGCGAGGCGCTCCTGGCGGACCGGGATCATCCGGAAGCCCGGCGGCAGGATCGTGGGCCGGCCTGGGGCGTCGTACACGATCGCGGCATCGAGGCGAAGTCCGACGACGGCCGCCATCAGCGGGTCGAGCTCGGCCTCGGTCACCTCCGGATCGAACCCGGCCTCCTGCAGCGCACGCACGACCTGCGGCAGCAGCCGCGCCCCGGCGGAGGGGAACACCCCGATCGCGATGCGCCGCCGGCCCGACGCGACCAGTGCCCTGAGCTCGTCCACGGCACGTTCGGAGCGGTCCAAGATCGCGGTCGCGTGCGGCAGCATCGCCTCCCCGACCGTCGTCAGTCGCGTGCCGCCGGACCCGCTCGTCACGACGGCGGCGCCGAGCACGCGCTCGAGGCCCCGCAGGTGGTGGGTCACCGTGGGCTGGCTCCACTGCAGGGCGTCCGCCGCGCGCAGCACGGACCCGTGTTCGGCCACGGCCTCCAGCGCCTTGAGCTGCCTCAGATCGAGCATCCGCGCTCCATAGTAGGTATTGAGGAATGAAGATTTGTCGTCATTCCTTATCGTATCTCGTCGAGACAGAATCGATCCGTGACGACAACCACTCCCTACGCCGACGCCCTCCGCCGATTCGCCGCCCGCGACCTGCAGCGCCTCAACGTCCCCGGGCACAGCGCCGACCCCGCCGCGGCTCCCCTGCTCGCGGACTTCTTCGGCGAGGACGTGCTGCGCTACGACGTGGAGCCGCTGCTCGACGGCATCGACAAGGGAGCCGTGAATCCGCTCGCCCAGGCGCGCGAGGCCGCCGCCCGGGCGTGGGGCGCGCGGCGCACCTGGTTCCTCACCAACGGCGCCTCCGAGGCGAACCGGATGACGGCGCTGGCTCTTTCCGCCTTCCGCACCCCGGACGAGATCGTCGTCGCTCAGCGCAGCGCGCACTCGAGCTTCTTCGACGGGATCATCCTCGGCGGCCTCGACCCCCGCTTCGTGCAGCCGACGATCGATGAGCACCACGGCATCAACCACGGCGTGACAGCGGCGGCGATGCGCGAGGCGCTCGCAGGCGCGGACGCCAAGGCCGCCTACATCATCAGCCCGAGCTACTTCGGCGCGGTCGCCGACGTCGAGGCCATCGCCGAGGTCTGCCATGAGGCCGGCGTGCCGCTGGTCGTGGACGCGGCGTGGGCGGCGCACTTCGGCTTCCACCCCGATCTTCCCGCGAACCCGATCACCCTGGGCGCCGACCTGGTCGTGTCCTCGACGCACAAGATGGGCGGCAGCCTCACCCAGTCCGCCATGCTGCACCTGGCCGAAGGGCCGTACGCGGCCGACCTCGAGCCGCTCATCGACCGCGCCTTCATGTTCACCCAGTCCACGAGCGCGAGCTCGCTGCTGCTCGCGTCCCTCGACCTCGCCCGGGCGACGCTCGAGGACGGCCACGACCGCATCGCCGCATCGCTCACGGCGGCCGCCGAGCTGCGCGATGCCGTACGCGCGACGGGACGCTTCCCCATCGTGAGCGACGGCTTCGGCGCCTTCGAGGACATCGTCGGCCACGACCCGCTGCGCGTGTCGATCGACGTGGGCACCGCAGGTCTCGACGGCCACGCGGTGCGCGAAGAGCTGCTTCGCACGGCCGGGATCATGACGGAGATCTCCACCGGATCGTGCATCGTCGCCTTCGTCGGCCCCGGAACGACCCCGGATCCCGCCCGCTTCGTCGCGGCGCTGGTAGCACTGCAGCCCGTGGGCGATCTCGCCGCGCGCGGAGAGATCGGGTCGATCGCGCTGCCCAAGACCGGCCGCGCCGTGATGCGCCCTCGTGACGCCGCGTTCGCGCACACCGAGATCGTCGCCGCGGCAGACGCCGTCGGCCGCGTCTCGGCCGACTCGCTGGCCGCCTATCCGCCCGGCATCCCCAACGTGCTCCCGGGCGAGATCCTCACCGCCGAGACGATCGCGTTCCTGCGCGGCATCGCAGCGATGCCCGGCGGCTACGTCCGCGGCGCCGCCGACGCGCTCGTGGACGGCGTGCGCGTCGTCGTCGAGGATCGTCCCGCGCACGTCTCGGTCCGCCCGAAGACCAGCCGATCAAGCAGGCTCGATCCGCACCGCAGAACCGGCACGCGACGCACAGCGAAACCGTCGCATGCGGGGGAACAGGTCACCGCCTGACGTCGATCGCCCCCACCGCTCCGGTGAGAGCTCCTCGGCAGCACGGAGGTGACTGCGGCTCAGGAGTCGTGATCCGCGGCGCGGGCTCTCGCCACGACGATGCCGCGCTGCGAGGTCCAGAAGCGCTCCAGCATCGCCCGCAGCTCGGCGGTGTCGACGTCGGCCCCGAACGCCTCCGCGCCGGGTTCCAGCATGATGCCGCTGGCGAGGTCACCGGCCACCACCGGATCGAAACCGAGGTCGTCGACGAGCCGGGCGACCCGCGCCACGTCATCCGGGTCGTCTCCGGCGATGGCGATCGCCTTGCGGTCGGGGGCGCCCGAGGGGCGGGCCTCGTCCTCGAGATCCTGGTAGCCCATGTGGTTGAAGGCCTTCACCACGCGCGATCCCGAGAGGAACCGCTGCACGGTCTCGCTCGTCGACGTGCGCGGATCATCGAGGCCGGCACGGATCCCGTCGCCCCACCAGTAGTTCATGGCATCGATCACGAGCTTTCCCCGCAGCAGGTCGACCGGCAGGGTCGTGTGCCGGGCCAGCGGCAGTGCCAGCAGCACCGCGTCGGCGTGACGGACGAGCTCTGCGACGTCGAGTGCGGTCGCGCCCAGCGCACGGACCGCGCGGGCGATGGGAGCCGGATCCGCCGACCTCGCGACCCGCACGTCGTACCCCGCGTTCACGGCGAGCCGGGCGAGCACGCTGCCGACCCGGCCCGCGCCGATGATGCCGAGCGTCTGGATCCGGGGTGCCGTGTCCGCCACGGCGCCATCGTATCCGGGCACCGCGTCAGCCGAGCCGCAGCTCCTCCGGCTCCAGCACCAGATCGATCAGGGCCCCGCTGCGCAGCACCACCATCTCCATCCGCCGCCCGATCGCACCCTCGACCATGACCCGCTGCAGCCCGGTCGGGTCGAAGATCGCAGTGCCGTCGATCGAGAGGACGATGTCGCCGGGCCGGGCGCCGGCGATCGCCGCCGGGCTGCCCGCGACGGTGGACATCACCTGCATTCCGGTCGGGGATCCGACCTTGGCCGCGGCCTCGGGCGTCAGCGCCACCTTCGCACCGGCCACCCCCAGCCAGGCTCGTCGCACACGTCCGAAGGACGCGAGCGTGTCGATGATCGACAGCGTCGTCGCGTTGATCGGCACGGCGAGTCCGAGCCCGATGCCCGCCACCGCCGTGTTCACCCCGACGAGCCGGCCCGAGCTGTCCGCCAGTGCTCCCCCGCTGTTGCCCGGGTTCAGCGCGGCGTCGGTCTGGACCACCTCGTCGATGACGCGTCCCGACGCGGTCGGCAGCGACCGGCCGAGCGCCGAGACGATCCCCGCGGTCACGCTGCCCGCGAGCCCCAGCGGGTTGCCGAGCGCGACGACCAGCTGCCCGACTCTGAGCCGTGCGGCATCGCCGAGCGGAACAGGATCCGGGATCCGTCCCTGCGCCTGCAGCACGGCAAGGTCGGACAGCACATCCGATCCGACCACCCTGGCATCGGCGGAGGTCCCGTCGGTGAACGCCAGGCCGACCTCGCGTGCACCCGCCACCACGTGCGCACTCGTCAGCAGCAGCCCCTCTCGGAACACCGAGGCGCTCCCGGCTCCGGCACCGCCATCGGTGCGGACGCTCACGGCGGCGACCGACGGCAGCACCGTCTCCGCCACCCGCACGACCGTCGTCGAATAGGCGTCGAGGGCTTCGCTGTCGTCCATGTCCAGAGTGTCCGCCCCCACGGACGGTCTGCGGGCGGAGTTCGCCCAGGGCTGACGAGCGGCGATCGGTGAAGATCGGACCCCTGGCACGCGGAGCGCAGCGGGAATAGGTTTCTTCCCGTGCCCCACATCGAAGCCGTCCTCGCGTTCGCCCTCACGTCCCTGATCCTCATCGCCGTTCCGGGGCCCAGCGTGCTGTTCGTCATCGGGAGGTCCCTGGCCTGGGGCCGTGGCGCCGGGCTCTGGAGCGTCCTGGGCAACGAGCTCGGCGGCCTCGTGCCGATCACGGCCGTCGCCTTCGGCGTCGGCGCCATCGTCGCCCAGTCCGTGGCGCTGTTCACCATCGTGAAGGTGCTCGGCGCGCTCTATCTGGCGTATCTCGGCATCCAGGCGATCCGGCATCGCCGCGACGGTCTCGAGGCTGACTCCTCGGCACCCGCGCGACGGATGTCGCCGCTCGTCGTGCTGCGGCAGGGCTTCCTCGTCGGAGCCACCAACCCCAAGACCATCGTCTTCTTCGTCGCAGCTCTGCCCCAGTTCGTGGACTTCCATGCCGGGGCCGTGCCCGCGCAGATGCTGATCCTGGGGTTGATCTTCACCGTGATCGCGTTCGCCTGCGATGCGACCTGGGCGCTGATCGCCGGATCGGCGCGGGTGTGGTTCGCTCGGTCCCCGCGCCGTCTGGCGGCCGTGCGCGGCACGGGCGGAGGCATGATGATCGGCCTCGGCGGCGTGCTACTGCTCGCGGACAACAAGGCCTGAGCCGCCTCGAGCCGGGAGAACCGATCGGATCCGAAACGCATGTCCGGATCCGACGTCGTCGTTCGACGGAACAGGTGAAGGGGCCGAAAAGCGGTCCCGCACCGAAAGGAAACGCACATGCGCAAGATCGTGGCTTTCGATCACATGACGCTCGACGGGTACGTCTCATCGGGCAAGGGGATGGGGTTCGAGTGGACGAACCGCGCCTACGACGAAGAGCTCTCCGCCTACGCCCAGCACATCCAGGAGGACATCGACCTCCCCGTCTACGGACGTGAGACCTACCTCGGGATGTCCGGGTACTGGAGCACGCAGCCCACCACGGAGAGCACCTCGACCGAGCGCGCGCACGCGGAGTGGGTGAACGCGGTCGACAAGATCGTGGTGTCGACGACCCTCGAGTCCGCCGACTGGAACAACACACGACTCGTCCGCGGCGACCTGGCCGAGGAATTCGGACGCCTGAAGGAGCAGCCGGGAGGCACGATCGCGATCTACGCGAGCCCGAAGCTCGTCCACTCGTTCCTCGATCTCGGCCTGATCGACGAGTTCCGCGTCGTCCTGCATCCCATCGTCATCGGCGGCGGCACGCCGCTGTTCCCGACGGGCACCGACCTCGAACTGACCCTGGAGGAGTCCCGCTCCTTCGCGGCCGGGGCGACCTACCTGCGCTACGGCGTGGCCTGAGAGGATCGGACCATGCGATACCTGCTGCTCATCCGGCCCGACATCGAGGATCTGCCCGCCGACTGGGGTCCCGATCCCCGGCTCGAGGAGGAGATGGGCCACCTGATCGAGGAGATGACGAAGGCCGGCGTGCTGCTGGACACGGCAGGGCTCCGTCCGCCCGAGGAGGGAGCCGTGCTCCGGCTCGCCGGGGGCGACGTGACCGTCGTCGATGGCCCGTTCACGGAGTCGAAGGAGATGGTGGGCGGCTACTGCCTGCTGCAGACCCGGACGCGCGACGAGGCCGTCGAATGGGGTACGCGGTTCCTGCGCATCCACGGCCCCGAGTGGACGATGGCCCTCGAGCTGCGCGAGCTCGACGGCGAATAGTGGCGGCCGACCCGCCCATCGACCGCGCGGTGCCGCGCGCGGTCGATGCGGCGTGGCGGATCGAGTGGCCGCAGCTGGTCGCCGTGCTGACCCGCCTGGTCGGCGACATCACCCTGGCCGAGGATCTGGCGCAGGATGCGCACCTGGCCGCGCTCGAGCAGTGGCCCAGGGACGGCGTCCCGAGCAACCCCGGCGCGTGGCTGACCGTCACGGCGAAGCGCCGGGCGATCGACCGGATCCGCCGCGACGCGACGCTCGCCCGCAAGCTGCCGCTGCTGGAGAGCGAGCTCCTCGCGGGCCTCTCCGACACCCCGGATCCGGCATCCGTCGTGGACGGCGAGATCCCCGACGACCTGCTGCGGATGCTCTTCACGGCCTGCCACCCGGTGCTCTCGCGCGCCTCCCAGGTCGCGCTGACGCTGCGCATGGTCGGCGGGCTCACGACCGAGGAGATCGCCCGGGCGTATGTGACCGCGACCCCGACGATCGTGCGCCGCATCTCGCGCGCGAAGAAGACCATCCGCGATGAGCGGATCCCCTACGAGGTGCCGGCGGGCGCCGAGCTCGCCGCACGGCTCGACGCCGTGCTCGAGGTGATCTACCTCGTGTTCAACGAGGGCTACGCAGCGACAGCGGGGAACGAGTGGATGCGGATCGATCTCTGCACGGAGGCGCTGCGGCTGGCCCGGATCCTGTGCGCGCTGATGCCGGCCGAGCCGGAGGCGCACGGGCTCGCGGCGCTCCTGGAAGTGCAGGCGTCCCGCCTGCGCGCTCGCCACGACGCCGCGGGGCGCCTGGTGCTGCTGCGCGACCAGGACCGCACCCGGTGGGACCGGCTGCTGATCCGTCGGGGCTACGCGGCACTCGCCCGATCGCACGCCCTCGCCCGAGAGCGCGGCGGTGCGCCCGGCCGCTACGTCCTGCAGGCCGCGATCGCGGCCGCCCACGCGATGGCGGCGACGCAGGCGGACACGGATTGGCGCCGGATCGCGGGGCTCTACGCGGTGCTCGCCGCCCGGTTCCCCTCGCCGATCGTCGAGCTCAACCGCGCCGTCGCCGTCGCCGAGCTGCACGGCCCCGCGGCGGGGCTCGAGCTCGTGGAGGCGGTCGTCGCGGACGGCGCCCTCGACGGCTACCACCTGCTGCACGCCGTGCGCGGCGACCTCCTGCAACGCCTCGGGCACACGGCCGCGGCGCAGACGGAGTTCGTGCGGGCAGCCGAGCTCACCGAGAACGCCGCCGAACGGGCGATGCTGCTCGACCGTGCGACGGCTCATCCGGCGAGCCCGTGACATCGCGCGGGGCGATGTGGCAGCGACAGGGCCTCTCGGCACGACCTGCGGAGGACGCGACTAATGTCAACTCCGGAGAGGACCCCGACATGGCACCAGATGAGCGCCCCTCGCGCGTGAACGCCTCGCGCCGGCAGAGCCGCGCCCGCGTGATCACGATGGCACGGATCCTGCTGCCCACCTGGGACGGATCGCTGCCGGCGCTCATCGCGGAGCTGCGCCGGGAGTCGGGACTCAGCGACGGCGCCTTCCGCACCCTCTTCCCGGGAGACAAGGATCTGCTGCACGCCGTCGATCACGAGCTGATCGAGGAATGCGCGCAGCGCGTGCGCTCCGCCGCCGAGTCGTTCGACCCGGATGAGCACCCGAGCGAGCCGCCCGAGGTCGCCATCTCCGCGGCGCTCGCCCGCGCGCGGCCGCTCGACTGGAGCTCACTCACGATCCGGCTGCGCGAGCGACAGCTCGCCGCATCGACGGGGGCCCGCAGCGAGGACGTCATGGAGTCGGAGCGCGCCTTCCTGCCGGCTCTGCTGGAGGCGTTCGAACTGCTGCTCTCGCGCATCGGCCGCCGGTTCGAATGGCAGCCGGCGCTCGGGGTGCGCGTGGTGATCCTGACCTACGAGCGGTCGTTCGAGTCGTGGATCCTGTCCGGCGGCAACGAGAAGTCGTTCCCGGAGTCGAGCTATGTGCGGCACACCCTTCCGGCGCTGCTGCTCGGCGTGAGCCGGCCCCGGGAATGAAAGTTCACCGCGGGACGCCGACCGGCGCCGGCGGCACCGAACCCGGCACCCTGATGCCATAGGTCATGAGCGCACCCACCGCGGACAGCACCACGGCGACGACGAGCATCAGCCAGAAACCGCCCACGAGGGCCACCAGCCCCGCGCCGACCAGCGGCCCCAGGAGCTGACCCAACTGAGCCGAGACGTTCACGAGCCCGAGGTCCCGTGCGTGATCCTCGGGATCCTTCAGCAGATCCGTCGCGAGCGCCAGGCTCACGGTCATGTACGCCCCGTAGCCGATGCCCATGAGTGCCGAGGCGACCATCGTCAGGATCAGCGAGGGGCTCACGAGCATCACCACGCCCCAGACCGTGCCGAACATCGCGGACAGCACCGTGAGCGCGCGGCGCCGGCGCACCGGGTCCGCCGCCGCGCGGTCGGAGACGATTCCCGTGAGGATCGAGGAGACGACGACGAACACCGTGTAGATGACGATGAGCAGCAGCAGGTCGTCCTGCGCCTCGGCCGCGGGCACCCTCACACCGTGGAGCAGGAAGAACAGCAGCAGCGCGGTGCCGATGGCGTTGCCGATGTTCACCACCACGCGGCTGCTCAGCAGCCACAGGAAGTCGCGGTCCCGCAGCGACGACGACCGGCGGGCGGACATGCTCCGCGGCGCGATGAGCATCCGATGCGCCGGCTCGTCCGGAAGCCGCAGCGCGGTGCCGACCCCGATCACGGCGATGAGCGCCGCGAGCACCAGATACGACTCGAAGACGCCGAGTCTGATCAGCACCACGGTGCCGACCCCCACCACGACCCCGAGTGCCTGCGCCGAGCTCGTCGCGGCGGACGCCGCACCGCGCTGGGTCTCGGGCAACTGGTCCGCGATCATCGCGGTCAGCGCGGCCGAGGCGACGGAAATCCCCGCGGAGACCACGATCCACGCGGCGCCGATCGCGAGGGGCCCCGTCACGGCACCGATGAGCACCAGGCCGACCGCGGCGAGGAGCGAGCCGCCGACCGCCCAGGGGCGCCGGCGACCCCAGCGCGAGCGGGTGCGGTCGGACCAGCGACCCGCCAGCGGTCCGGCGACGACGCCGATGAAGCCGCCGACCGACAGCACGACGCCGGCCCACACCACACCGCCGATCCAGCCCCCGCTCCTGTCACCGGTGTCCAGCTGCAGCGGCAGCAGGAGCTCGATCGGGGTGAGCTGGATCGTCCAGATCGCCACCCACGCGAGTGTGAACAGGGTCATCCAGAACGGGCCGACCCGCTTCAGCTCCGTGCTGACGTGCGGATGCGAGATGGTGGTCATGGCTGCTTCTCCTCGGTGAGATCGCGGCGTCGAAATACGCCGCGTGCGTGATGGTGCGGGCGCGCTCAGCGTGCGGGCGCAAGGCGCGGCTGCGGCACCGCAGCCTTCACCCGGATGCCGTAGGTCATGAGGGCGCCCACCGCCGACAGCACGATGCCGCCGACGAAAAGCAGCCAGAATCCTCCGACGAGGGCGACCAGTCCGGCTCCGAGCAGCGGTGCCACGAGCTGTCCGAGCTGGGCGGCGACGTTCACGATCCCGAGGTCGCGGGCGTGGTCCTCCGGATCCTTCAGCAGATCCGTGGCCAGAGCCAGGCTCACCGTCGTGTACGCGCCGTACCCGATGCCCATCAGCGCCGCGGCGACCGTCGTCATCACCATGCTGGGGCTGATCAGGATCACCACGCCCCAGACCGTGCCGAACAGGGCGGACAGGGCCGTCAGCGTGCGACGGCGGCGCATCGGATCCGCCGATCCGCGGTCGCAGGCGATCCCCGCGAGGATCGCCGCGACGACGCTGAAGACCGTGTAGACGATGATGAGGAAGAACAGATCGTCTTCGGCCTCCGCCGCGGGCGCCTTCACGCCGTACAGCAGGAAGAACAGCAGCAGCGCAGTGCCGAACGCGTTGCCGATGTTGACGATCAGGCGGCTGCTCACCAGCCACAGGAAGTCGCGGTCCCGGAGTGACGAACGACGTCCGCTCGAGCCGCGGGTCGTCACGGCCATCCGATGCGCCGGCTCATCCGGGAGCCACAGCGCGGTGCCGGTCCCGATCACGAGGATGAGCGCCGCCAGCACGAGATAGGACTCGAAGATCCCGAGCCCGATCAGGACGATGGTGCCGATGCCGACGACGACGCCGAGCGCCTGCGCCGAGCTCGCCGCCGCCGACGCGGCACCGCGCTGGGTCTCTGGCAGCTGATCGGCGATCATCGCCGTCAGCGCCGCGGAGGCGACCGAGATCCCCACCGACACGACGATCCATGCGCTGCCGACCGCAACGGGACCGGTTGCAAGACCGGTCACCACGAGCCCCAGCGCGGACAGCAGCGAGCCCCCGATCACCCAGGGCCGCCGGCGACCCCACCGCGAGCGGGTCCGGTCGGACCAGCGGCCCGCCAGCGGTGCCGCGACGACGCCGATGATCCCGCCGACGGACAGCACCACGCCCGACCAGACGACACCGCCGATCCAGTCCTCGCCGACTCTTCCGGTGTCCAGCTGCAGGGGCAGCAGGAGCTGGATCGGTGTGAACTGAGTGGTCCAGATCGCCAGCCACGCGAACGTGAACAGGGTCAACCAGAGTCCCCCGACGCGCGTCACCGCTCCGTGGGAACCGGAGAGTTCGGTCATGGTCGTGCCTCCTCATCGAGTGCTGCACCAGGAACAGAGCGGACGCGACGATGGAGATCGACCTGCTCGCCGTGCGCGTGCGGGCGCACCGAAGCAGACAGTGACGGCGTGCGGATCGGGTGGCTCCGTTGCCCCGCGGATCTGGTGGGGACAGTCTGAGCGGACACCCTCGCCGAGCACCACGACAGGCCGCACCTGCTTGCCGCGCTGCAGGTGCAGCGTGCACCGCGCCGTCGCCCGAACGAGTGACCGTTCGTGGTGCAGCGTCCGGCGGAGGGTTCAGGCGGAGGCGTCAGACAGCGGCGTCGGTCACCAGCCCGGGCGCGAGATCCAGCACCAGCAGCGCCGCGGCGACGTGCGCGGGGTTGTCCTCCACCTTGACCACGGAGAGCTCGTTCGCCCGTGACACCCGGCGTTCGACGGTGTTGCGGTGCAGGTACAGCCTCGCGGCGGCGCGGGTGGTGTTGAAGCCGCATTGCACGTAGGTGAGCAGAGCTTCGCGGAGGGTATCGTCCGCTGTCGCCAACGGGCCGAGCGTCTTGGTCACGAACCTCTGCGCGCCGGCGCGGTCCTTGGTCAGGCTGTCGATGAGCTCGACGTCGCCGTAGGCCGTGAAGCGACGGTCCGACTCCAGTCGCATGAGCATCACGTGCGCCGCGAGCGCGTCCTGGTGACTGGAACGGAACGCTTCGAGTCCGTACCCGGGTCGGCCGATCGCCGCCCGGACGCGGTTCGAGCCGGCCAGCGCCTTCTCCACGTGGTGCAGATCGGGCAGGTCAGGGCCCGACAACCAGACCCATCGCGAGGCGGCGCTCGCGCGCGCCACCAGCAGGGTCCCTGCGCGACTGGCCGAACGCAGCGCGGCGACGGCCTCGTCCAGGGGCGCTCCTTGGTCCGGAGCATCCGTCCACAGGATGAGAGCGACGTGCTGACGTCCCATGCGATACCCCAGGCGCTCTTCGGCGAGGTCCTGGTTCATGGGAGCTCCACCGACGATCAGCTGGATCACGGCGAGCGCCTCGGCATCCGCGTTGCCCATCGACGCCGCCAGGCTGACCTCGCGCAGCACCGAGACCGAGTCGAGCGCGTACTGGACCATCGAGTGCGCCGACACGTCCAGCAGCTCGATGAGCACCGCAGGGTCGGTGCATTCCGTCACGCAGAGCTCCAGCCATCGTCGCCACGCGATGACCAGCGCGGCCCGCCACCCCGCGACGTAGTCGGGAGCGATCCCGCGCGATACGAGATCGCTGATATAGGCCGCCGACCGGGGCCCCACGTAGGGTTCCACTCGACGTCCGGGGTGCTGGATGTTGGCGGTGAGCCACTGCACCAGGTCCGCACGGTTGAGCTCGCGGTCCTCCGCCAGGAGCGACGCGTCCGCGAGGAGCGCCGCGTCGCCGTGCGCCTGCGCCGCGGCCGCCGGTTCTGCGATGGCGTCGGCGAGAGCTTCTGCGTCGGCCATGAGCCGCTCGCAAAGCGAGCGGAGCGCGGCGGATGCCGCCGGGCCGGGCGGGGCCCACAGTTCTTCCATATCAGCAGTCTGCCCCCGGCTCATTGGGATCTCATCGGAATCCACGCGTGCGCCACGCACGCCGCAGGTGCACGCTGCACCTGCCCCACCGCAATCAGGTGCGCCCTGTCGTGGTGACCGCTGCAGGACGCCGTTCAGACTGTGGACACCAGTTGTTGAGGTGCGAGGAGTCGATGATGACTGACAGTGATTCTGGCGTGGTCGAGGAGTTCGACATCGTCGTGATCGGGGCGGGGATCTCGGGAATCGGGGCGGCGACGTATTTCCGTCGCGAGCTGCCCGGCAAGTCCCTGGTCGTGCTGGAGGGCCGCGAGAGCATCGGCGGCACGTGGGATCTGTTCCGCTATCCGGGCATCCGGTCGGACTCGGACCTGCACACGTTCGGATACGAGTTCAAGCCCTGGCGTCATGAGAACGCGATCGCCGACGCCCCGCTGATCCTCGAGTATCTGCGGGAGACCGTCGACGAGAACGCGCTGGGACGTCTCATCCGGACGGGGCATCGGGTGCAGCGTGCGGAGTGGTCTTCTGCGGACTCGCTGTGGACGCTGACCGTCGCGACGACGGACTCCGCGACCGGGTCGTCCGTGACGAAGACCATCAGGGCGGGGTGGGTCTTCGCCGCGACCGGTTACTACAACTACGACGAGGGCTACTCCCCGGTCTTCCCCGGCAGCGAGGACTACGAGGGCACCATCGTGCACCCGCAGCACTGGCCGGAAGATCTCGACTACCGCGGCAAGAAGGTCGTGGTCATCGGCAGCGGCGCCACCGCCGTGACCATCGTGCCCGCGATGACCAAGGGCCCCGGGGCGGCAGGCCACGTCACGATGCTGCAGCGCACGCCGACCTACGTCATGCCGATTCCCCGTGTCGACCGCCTCGCCCTCGCCCTCACCAAGGTGCTCGGTGAGAAGCGCGGCTACGCCGCGACGAGGTTCAAGAACATCTGGCAGGAGCACTTCCTCGTCGAGGGCCTGCGCCGATTCCCCCGCGCCGGCCGAGCGCTGATCCGCCGCGAGAACATCAAGAGCCTGGGCAAGGGATTCGACGTCGACACGCATTTCAACCCGCCGTATGACCCCTGGGACCAGCGCCTCTGCGCAGCGCCCGACGGGGACTTCTTCCAGACCCTGAAGTCGGGCGACGCGTCGATCGTCACCGACAGCATCGCGCGTTTCAGCACGCACGGCATCGTGCTGAGCTCGGGCGAGGAGCTGGAGGCCGACATCATCGTGACGGCGACCGGGCTCAACCTGCAGCTCTTCGACGGCATGCCCATCGTGGTCGACGGGCGACGGATCGATCTCGTCGACACCGTCGCGTACCGAGGAACGCTTCTCAGCGGCATCCCGAACTGGGCGATGGCGATCGGCTACACGACGTCCTCCTGGACCCTCAAGGTGAGCCTGCTCTGCCGCTACTTCATCGATCTGATCCGGCACATGGAGGCGCAGGGATACGACACGGTCGTGCCAGTCGCGGCCCCGGGCATGGAGACCAGACCGGTCATGGATCTTCAGTCCGGATACGCCAAGCGCGGAGAGGGAAGGCTCCCCCGGCAGGGACCGGCGAAGCCGTGGCGCACCATGATGTCCTATCCCGTGGACGCCAAGGCGCTGCGCGGTCCGGTGGCCGACGAGCATCTCGTGTTCGGTACCCGAGCCGGATCCCGTCGCGTCGACGAAGAACGGGTCGCTCATGTCTGACGCCGGCGCAGCGAACGTCGACCGGTTCGTCTCGCTCCCCTCCGGGATGAGGATCTGCTTCCGCGACGCCGGCGACGAGGCCGACCCCGTGATCCTGCTCATCGCCGGACTCGGCGAAGACCTCACATTCTGGACCGACGCGGTGGTGAACGCCCTCGTGGCGCACGGCTTCCGCGTCGTCTCGATCGACAACCGCGACGTGGGTCAGTCCAGCTTCGCGACGACGCCGGCCCCTGCGGTCTGGCGGCAGGTGCTCGCGCGTCCTCGCCGCGACGGCTACACGCTGGCCGACATGGCCCAGGACGCCATCGGCGTGCTCGACCATCTCGGCATCGACCACGTGCACCTCGCCGGCCGCTCGATGGGCGGCATGATCGCGCAGACGATCGCCGCGACGGAGCCCGAGCGGGTGCTGTCGCTGACCTCGATCTACTCGACCACGGGCGCGCGCAAGATCGGCCAGCCCGCGCAGTCGACGATCCGACTGCTGGCAGGGCCCGAAGCCCGCAACAGGACCGACCACGTGCGCGCTCACCTGCGGATCACCCGCCACATCGCAGGCAAGGACTACCCGATCGACGACGCGGCCGAGGCGGCCATCGCCGCCCGCGGCTGGGACCGCGCGGCCGGGAATCTGGGGGCCGGAGGCGCGCGGCAGATCCAGGCGATCCAGCTCTCCGGCGACCGGACGGCCCAGCTGGGCAGGATCACCGCTCCCACGCTCGTGATCAACGGCGACCGTGACCTGATGGTCGCCGAGACCGGCGGCGCCGCGACGGTCGCGGCGATCCGCGGAGCCCAGCACGTCGTCATCCCCGGCATGGGGCATCACCTGCCCGAGTCGCTCGCCGAGACGATCAGCGGATACATCGCGCAGCACGCCGAGCGCGTCAATGAAGGAGGAGAGCATGTCGAAATCTCTTGAAGACGAAACCGTCGACGTCGTGGTCGTCGGTGCCGGCTTCTCCGGCCTGAGCGCCGCGGAGCGCCTCGTGAGCCTCGGACTCTCGGTCGTGGTGCTGGAGGGTCGCAATCGCGTCGGAGGTCGCGTGCGCACCGGCGAGATCGCCGGGGTGCCGGTCGACTTCGGCGGCACCTGGGTGTCGCCGAGACACACGGCGATCCGCGACCTCGCCCAGCGGTACGGCTGCACGATCACGCCGCAGTTCGCGGACGGCCGGAACACCCTGTGGATGGGCGGCCGCCGCCGCACCTACAAGGGCACGATCCCGCCGGTGTCACCGCTGACCGTGGTGAACATGGCGCGCGTCCAGATGGCGATCGAGAAGCTGGTGGGCACGATCGACCCGGAAGTCGGCTGGAAGTCGTCGAACGCCGCGGAGCTCGATGCGATCTCCTTCGGCCAGTGGCTCGGGAAGCAGCGTGCCAGCGCAGCGACCCGCGCCCTGATGAACATGGTCAGCCGCGTGCAGTGGGGGGCCAGCCCGGATGACCTCTCGATGCTGGCGATCCTGACCTACATCCGCGGCGCCGGAGGCTTCGACCACATGCTCGATGTCGAGAACGGGATGCAGCAGGATCGCATCACCGAGACCACGCAGGAGATCGCGAAGCGGGTCGCCGCACGCCTCGGGGACCGCGTCCGGCTCAGCTCCCCCGTACGCCGCATCGTGCAGGACGGCACCGGCGTCACCGTGGACACCGACGCCGAGTCGATCATGGCCCGATACGCCATCGTCACCACGGCGACGATGCACCGCAAGGACATCGTGTTCGAACCGGCGCTCTCCGAACGCGCGGTGAGCCTGTCCAAGCTCTGGCGGCTGGGCGGTCTGAGCAAGGCTTTCGTCGCCTACGAGACCCCCTTCTGGCGCAAGGAAGGCGTCTCGGGCGAGGGCGTGTCCGACACGGGCGCGGTGTTCGCCACCTTCGACGTCGGCCCCGACGACGGCCCCGGCGTCCTGCTCGGGTTCTGCGACGCGGTGCTGTTCGACGGGTTCGACCAGGAGACCCGCCGTAAGCGCGTCATCGAGCAGATGGTCGCCCTCTACGGTCCGCAGGCGCAGAACCCGATCGACTACGTCGATCACCGTTGGCTCGAGGAGGACTTCGCCCCCGGCGGACCGAACCCTGCGCTCGCGCCGCTCGCCCTGACGAGCTACGCCACGGAGCTCACGGAGCCGCACGGGCGCGTGGAGTGGGCGGGCACCGAGACCGCGGCCGAATCGTCCGGCTGCATGAACGGCGCCGTGATCACCGGCCAGCAAGCGGCCGAGCGGGTCGCCCAGCGCATCGCGGACGACTCCGTCCGCACCAACCCGCGGGCCGCTGCGCGGGTCGCTCAGAGCATCGGAAAGGACTGAGGATCATGATCGAAACGCTCTTCATCGTCGCAGACGTGTGGTTGATCTTCGTCGGCTTCTTCTTCGGGTGGAGATTCATCCGGAGGTTCCACAACTACTTCCTCGGCATCGAAAGCCTCGTCGTCGGTACCTCGGCGACGAACTTTCTGCTCTGGTCGCTGTTCAGCGGTGACCCGAAGAACCCCATGTACACGATCGCGTACTTCCTCGACGCGTTCTCGCGGTCGTTCGGATTCACGCTCGTGCTCATCCTCGGCCTGAGGATGGTCACGCACCGCTACAAGCCGGCCCTCTGGCACGAGATCGGCGCCTTCGCCCTCGCGGCCATCGCGGGCGGCTACCTGGTGACGCTGCACCACAGCGGCGCATACGGGGTCGCGCCCGCGACGTTCTTCCTGGTCATGAACGTGATCGCCTCCGCGTTCGTCTTTTATTTCGCCGGTCGCGTGTGGCGGGCCGGAGCGCACGGCTGGGCGGTCGCGACCACCCTGATCACTCTGGTAGCGATGATCATCGCCCTCAGCTATGACTTTTTCCCCTGGCCGTTCGACGACGCCTACCGCACCTACTTCTACACGGCCGCGCTCGCGACCTGGGGCACACAGGGCTTCGTCTACTACTTCGGCTACAAGGCGGTGGCGACCCAGAACGCCCGCGCGGATTCGCGCGCAGGTCGGACTGCTCTCGTCGCATCATGATTCCGCGATGCGCGACGGCGGTGCGCTGATCTCGCGCAACGCAGCGGGCCGGTCGTCCTGGACGGATCGGCCCGCTGCTTCGGTACGCCCCGTGAACAACTCGACGCGCGAGTGCTCCACGGCAGAAAATTCTTCTCCTTCGATGATTAGCGCATGTGATTCGCAGGGCACGTGGATTCTCGAAGAATCTTCTAACATGTGGCCACCGGGACCCACCCGGTCGAATGAGCTTCGGAGCGCAACACGATGAGCAGATCCCGATCACACCGGCCCCTCGACACGATCGACGAGAAGATCGTCTGGGAGCTCCGACGCGAGGCGCGCATCAGCAACAACGAGCTCGCCGCCCGCGTCAACGTATCCCCCTCGACCGCTCTCACCCGCCTGCGGGCGCTGCGGGAGTCGGGAGTGATCACCTCGGCGCATGCCCAGTACGACATGACGGCGCTGGGGCTCGATCTGCACGCCATCGTCTTCATCCGCCTGAAGCCCGGCACGCAGAGCAGCGCCCGTGACTACGCCGAACGCGCCGTCACGTTCGTCAACGTCGTGAACGTGTTCCTCATGGGCGGCAATTACGACCTGCTGGTGCACGTCGCCTGCACGTCGAGCGATCAGCTGCAGGAACTCGTCGCCCAGCAGATCGCGGCCGACCCTGTCGTCGCCTCGGCGCAGGCCCACATCGTCTTCGAGCACCTCATCGCAGCGCAGCACATGGATCACGTCGACGGATTCCCGGTTATGCGCGGAGAGCGCCCTCTGGACCAGCCGTGACAAAGCGCACCGGCGACACCGCGGATGGGACGACCGGATCCGATCGGCTGCCGGCACCGGTGACGATCGGCGTCACCGCGAGCGCGGTCGTGATGCTCCTGTTGTTGCGACTGCTCGCCGTCTCCGACTGGAATTGGCAGACGGCCGGCAAGATCGCCGACTCGTTCGACTTCTCCGCTGCGATCCCCGTACTGCTCGGCACGCTGCTGGGAGCACCGGCGCTGACCGGGATCTTCCTCGCTCTGCTGTTCCCCCTGGTGGCGATGCACTATTTCTGGCCGATGGGCGCGACGCGATCGCACGGCCACGGCGGACTTGTCGCCGCCGTGGCACTGGGGGCGGCGATCGTGGCGTGGACGGTCACGTTCCGATCCGGATGGGTCGTGGCGGGGACGGCAATGGCGACCGCAGCGTTGACCGGTGCGCGACTGCTATGGCGGAAGGGCGCCGCGCACCGCGTCGTGCGGTGGCTGCTGCGCTCCGCAGGGCTGATCGCACTCGGAGGATCTCTCGTCATCGCGGCTGTGGTGGACGCGCCATGGATGTCTCGCGAGACGATCGTTCTGCACGATCGCACCCTGAGCGGATACGTCCTAGACGTGCAGCCGGGCTTCGTGAAAGTCCTCACGGAGGATCGCAGGGTCGAGGTCTACCGCACGGACGAGATCGTCTCGCGGACGCTCTCGGACGGCTGAGCCCCTCGTCATCCCAGGGCCGCCCCTCTCGAACGGCAGGGCGAAAGACGCCTTCCTCCGTCCGAGACGACCCGCTGCCGCGGACGCATCCCTTGTGCTCCCCGATCGCCTCTCACAGCAATCGCAGATCCGCTTCGATCGCAGCCCGCGCCTGGAGCAGCAGCGGGAGATGATGATCGCGCAGCTGCTCCAGTGAGTCCCGCGTGGCGCTGGTCGACACGTTGACCGCCGCCACGGCTGCTCCGTCGCGATTGCGCACGGGCACGGCCACCGAGCGCAGCCCTGCTTCCAGCTCGCCATCGACGAGCGCCCAGCCCTGCTCTCGCACCCGGCGCAGCTCGGCCAGGATCTCGTCCCCGTCCACGATCGTGCGCTCGGTGAGCGCCCGGGGAGGATCGTGGGCCAGGACGGCGGCGACGGCGTCCTCGGAGAGCGAGGCGAGAAGAACGCGCCCCATGCTGGTGGCGTACGCCGGGAACCGGGTGCCGATCGTGATGCCCACGGTCATGATGCGGCGCGTGGGGACGCGTGCCACGTAGACGATCTCGGCGTCGGCGAGCACCGCGGCCGACACCGACTCTTCGACCTCGCGCGAGAGCCGCTCCAGGTGCGGCTGCATCGCCTCGGGCAGCGAGAGCGCCGACAGATAGCTGAAGCCCAGCTCCAGGACGCGGGGGGTCAGCGCGAAGAGGCGACCCGTCGAGCGCACGTAGCCGAGGGACTCGAGTGTGCGCAGGAACCGGCGCGCGGCGGCGGGAGGCATGTCCGTGCGGCGGGCGACGTCGCTCAATGCGAGCTCGGGATGGTCGGCGTCGAACGCGCGGATCACGGCGATGCCCCGAGCAAGCGACTGGACGAAGTCCGGATCGTTTCTCTCTTCGCCCACGGCTCTCCTCTGCGAACGGCGGCGAGCGTTCGCCCTGCGCGGCCTGCGCCCACGCTACACGAAGGGCTCCGCAGGCTCTTCCGCCCCATCCATGCCGGCCGGCACGACGTGCCGCGCACGTGGTGCGGGCGTCGCGTCGTCGCTCAGCGCTCGATCACGACGGCCAGGCCCTGCCCGACGCCGATGCAGATCGCGGCCACCGCCACTCCCCCGCCTCGGCGCCTCAGCTCCTGCGCCGCGTGCCCGATGATCCGTCCGCCGGAGGCCCCCAGCGGATGACCGATCGCGATCGCACCGCCGTGGACGTTCAGCCGCTCGGGGTCGAGGTCGGGCCAGCCCTTCAGGCACGCGAGGGACTGCGACGCGAAAGCCTCGTTCAGCTCGACGAGATCGACGTCGGCCCACGATCTGCCGGCCCGGGCGAGCGCTTTGTTCGCCGCCTCGATCGGCGCGATCGGGAAGACGTCGGGGTCGACGCCGTGGGCCGCGCGTCCGGTGATCCGCGCCAGCGGCTCGGCGTCGAGCGCGCCCTCGGCGCCGAGCAGCACCGCCGACGCGCCGTCGTTGATCGGCGACGAGTTCCCGGCCGTCACCGTTCCCGTGCCATCCGGGGCGAACAGCGCTCTCAGTCCTGCCAGCTTCTCCACCGTGCTCCCGTCGCGGATCCCCTCATCGCGCGCGAGCTCGTTCCCCGGCACCTGCACGATCTCGGCGTCGTAACGGCCGTCGGCCCAGGCCTGCGCGGCGAGCTCGTGCGACCGCACGGCGAACGCATCCTGCGCCTCGCGGGAGATGCCCCACTCCCGGGCGATCTTCTCGGCCGACTCGCCGTTCGAGATCGTCCACGGCTGCGGCAGGGCCGGGTTCGTCATGCGCCAGCCGATCGACGTGTTCCACATCGTCTGGTTGCCGACCGCGGGCCAGGGCTTGGCCGACTTCTCGACGACGAACGGCGCGCGCGACATCGACTCGACGCCGCCCGCGAGGATGAGCTCGGCGTCGCCGGATTCGATCGCCCTGGATCCCTGGATCACCGCCTCGACGGACGAGGCGCAGAGTCGGTTCACGGTCGTGCCGGTGACGGAGGTGGGGAACCCGGCGAGCAGCGCCCCGAACCGCGCGACGTTGCGGTTGTCCTCGCCCGCCTGGTTCGCATCGCCGAAGACGACATCCTCGATGCGTGCCGGATCCAGTCCGGTGCGATCGACGATCGCGCGCATCACCACGGCCGCGAGGTCGTCGGGGCGCACACCGGAGAGGGCGCCCCCGGCGCGTCCGAACGGCGTGCGTACCGCGTCATAGATGTAGGCGCCGGTCACGAGCGCGCCTCCTCGGCCGAGGAAGCGATCGCGGTCGCGTCGACGAGCTCCAGTCCCGTCAGTTCGCGCAGACCGGCGACCGTGTTGTCGCCGAACAGATCCCGCACCGCGAACCCGCCCGCAGTCACGTCGAACACGGCGTGGTCGGTGTAGACGCGCGAGACGCATCCGACGCCGGTGAGCGGATAGGTGCACGTCGCGACCAGCTTGGAGCCGCCCTGCTTCGTGAGCAGGTCGGTCATGACGTACACGTCCTTGGCGCCGATCGCGAGGTCCATGGCTCCGCCCACGGCCGGGATCGCGCCGGGCGCCCCGGTGGACCAGTTCGCCAGGTCTCCGTTCTCCGCGATCTGGAAGGCCCCGAGCACGCAGACGTCCAGATGGCCGCCACGCATCATTCCGAAGGAGTCGGCGTGATGGAAGTAGGCGGCGCCGGCGACGGCGGTCACGGCCTGTTTGCCCGCGTTGATGAGATCCGGATCCACCTGTCCGGCTTCCGGCGCCGGGCCCATGCCGAGCATTCCGTTCTCCGTGTGCAGGATGATCTCCTGATCCTGCGGGAGGTAGTCGGCGACCAGGGTGGGCGCACCGATGCCGAGGTTGACGATCGAACCCTCGGGGATGTCGGCTGCGATCCGTGCGGCGAGCTCTTCACGGCTGATCCGTGCGGTCATCGTGCCTCTCCGTTCCTGTGTGCGGACGCATCCTGCAGCAGAGCGCCCTCCAGGTCGACGCCGCCGACGAACTCGCCGTCGCGGAGCCATCGCCGCTCCCCCACCGCGACCACGCGATCGACGAAGACACCGGGCGTCACGATCCGTTCCGGATCGAGCGCCCCCAGTTCGACGAACTCGTCGACCTGCACGATGGTTCTCGCGGCGGCCGTCGCCATGATCGGGCCGAAGTTACGGGCGGTCCCGCGGTAGACGAGGTTTCCCCACCGGTCGGCGCTGCGCGCGCTGATCAGCGCGATGTCGGCGCGGATCGGATACTCGAGCGCGTAGGCACGGCCATCGATCTCCCGGGTCTCCTTACCCTCAGCCAGCAGCGTGCCCACACCTGTCGGCGTGAAGAAGGCACCGATCCCGGCGCCGGCGGCGCGGATCCGCTCCGCGAGGTTGCCCTGCGGCACGAGCTCGAGCTCGATCGCGCCATCGTGGTAGAGCCGGTCGAAGACCCACGAGTCGGATTGCCGCGGGAACGAGCAGATGATCTTGCGAACTCGACCCTCTGCCAGCAGAGCGGCCAGTCCGGTGTCCCCGTTTCCCGCATTGTTGCTGACGATCGTCAGCCCGCTCGCGCCCTGAGCGATCAGAGCGTCGATCAGCTCGACCGGCTGCCCGGCACGACCGAACCCGCCGATCATCACGGTGGCGCCGTCGGCCACTCCCGCAACGGCCTCCTCGACCGTCTGCACTCTCTTGTCGATCACCGGTGAACCCCTATGTTCGCTATACGAAGTCTATTTCGGTATTCGAAATTGTAGTGCAGAAGGGTGGCCCGCGGAACGGCGCCTTTCGGTTCACGTCCTCGACGACAGCTCGACGTGCCGGAGCGCGGGTTCGGCGTGGCGTGCGCCGAACCCGCGTCGGACCTCAGCGGCCCTGCGCGTTCGTGTCCCGCACGACGGGGACGCGCATCGTGGGAGGGCCCGCCTGTCCGCGCCGGAGGCGGGGACGGACCCCGATGAAGTACCAGACCGCGGCGATCGCGATGAACACGATCAGTGCGATGCCGTTGTTCTCGAATCCTGGGATGGTGCTGAAGGCCACGACGACCACGAAGAAGGCGAGGAACCCGAGCACCCAGACCGGACGCCGCAGCCTGCCGAGCGTGAACCCGCCCGGCGTATCGGCCGGGAAGCCCTTACTGCCGCGGATCAGAAGGCCGCCTGCGGTGAGCAGATAGACCATGAAGAACGTGATGGTCGACACGCCGAGGATGTAGCTGAGCACCGTCTCGCTGAACAGAGCGGTCAGCACGAAGATCACCGCGATGAGACCGCAGGTGAAGACGGCGTTGCGCGGCACCTTGTTCTCACCGATCTTCGCGAACCACGAAGACTTCGGCAGTATGTCGTCACGGCCCATCGAGAAGATGAGCCGGCCGGCGACGAGCAGGTTGGCGAGCACGCAGAGCAGCAGGTTGGTGAGCGCGAAGGCGATGAAGACGTCCGTGAACACCGGGCCGAGCTGCGTCTGCATGACGTAGATGAGCGGCGCGGGGCTCGCCGTCGCCTTGGCCACGTCCTGAATGGCGAGCAGGCTGATCCCGTACATGATGAATTCGACGACGCACGCGGTGCCGAGCGCGAGGAACATCATCCGGGGCACCGTCGAGGTCGCCCTCTTCGTCTCCTCGGAGATGTCCGCCGACGCCTCGACGCCGATGAGGCCGAACAGGCCGGTCACCGTGGACGTGAGCCAGGCGAGGCCGAAGCCATCGCCGGGCACGACACCGCGCGAGAACAGGAACGAGAAGGGCTGCGCGTTGTGGCTGATGAAGAACGCGGCGGCGGCGATGGCCACCGTCCCGCCGAGCGCGACGATCAGCTCCAGCGTCACGCCCAGGTTGTTCAGCCGGGTGACGACGCGGACCCCGAGGACGTTGACCGCGGCGGCGACCGCGAGGATCACCACGGTCAGGGCGACAGTGCCCGGCACGGACAGGCTCCAGCCGAGCAGCCCGGCGAGATAGCCGGCGAGCGTGTATGAGACGCCGGTCATGCCGGTCACGAACCCGAGCACGCCGAAGAAGCCGGTGAACCAGCCGAGGTGCGGGCTCACCAGGCGCGAGGTCCACTGGTAGGCGTAGCCGGCGAGCGGAAGCTTCGAGGACAGATCTGCAGCGAGCAGCACCCACAGGCCGAGGATCACGATCGCGATCGGGAAGGTCCAGATGAACGACGGTCCGGCGGTCGAGAGCCCGAGACCGAAGGTCGTGTAGACCGCTGTTGTCACACTGATCAGGGCGAAGGCCACGCTGAAGGAGCCGAAGCGACCCACGCCGCGGTCCAGCTGTCGTTTGTAGCCGAGGGTTTCGAGGAGCGCGTCCTCGTTGGGGTGAGCCGGTGCAGGCTCGGGGGCCGCCGGACGGGCGGGCACAGCACCAAGGGGATTGGACATGTCGGGTGTTCCATTCACGGACTCGAAGACGGAGCGTTGCGTGTGCACGCGCCGACGCTGGGCGCCGCCGTGCCGGTACCGCGATGACGCGGCTTCAGCCCGCCTGCGCGGCGGTGCTGAGGATCCCGTCGATGATCACCTGGATGCCGTCCCGGAAGAGGTCGGGCTCGATGACGATGGGGGGAAGCAGTCGGATGACGTTCTCGTGCACGCCGTTCGTCAGCGCGAGCACGCCGTGGGCGTGGCAGTGGCGCGTGACGGCCTTGGCTCGCTCCGACGACGGCTCCAGCGACTGCTCGTCGCCGAACTCGATGCCGATCATCGCGCCGCGCGTGCGGACATCGATCACGCCGTTTCCCGCGCCCACGAGGGGGCGCAGCATCTCGAGCGCGATCTCGCCGAGCGCGGTCGCCCGCTCGAGGACGCCGTCGGCGTCGATCTGCTCGAACACGGCGAGCGCGGCCTCGCAGGACAGCGGGTTGCCGATGTAGGTCCCGCCGATTCCGGCGGAGTGGATGGCGTTCATGACCTCCGCACGCCCGGTCACCGAGCTCAGCGGCATGCCGTTGGCCAGCGCCTTCGCGGCGACGAGCAAGTCGGGCACCACACCCTCGTGCTCGATCGCCCAGATCCGGCCGGTGCGACCCATGCCGCTCTGCACCTCGTCCGCGATCAGCAGGATGCCGAACTCGTCGGCGATCGCGCGCAGACCGGCGAGGAAGCCAGGCAGCGGGATCAGGCAGCCGGCTTCGCCGAGGATCGGCTCGATGATGATCGCCGCGAAGGCGGAGGCATCGTTCTCGACCAGAGCGGCGCGGACCTGCTCCAGGAACGAATCCACGGAGCCTGCGTCGTCCCTCGGCGAGGTCGGCACGGGAGCGTGCACCACGTCCTGGGAGAACGGACCGAAGCCGGTCTTGTACGGGTGCGACTTCGACGTCAGCGACATCGTCATGTGCGTGCGCCCGTGATAGGCGCCGGTGAAGGCGAGCACCTTCCGCCGGCCGGTGACGTAGCGCGCGATCTTCACCGCGTTCTCGTTCGCCTCCGCACCCGTGGTGAACAGCGCGGACCGCTTCTCGTAGTCGCCCGGCGTGTGCTCGTTGAGCCACCGGCACACGTCGACGTAGCTCTCGTACTCGGTGGTCATGAAGCACGTGTGCGTGAACCGGTCGAGCTGCGTCAGGATCCGCTCGCGCACCCGCGCGTTGGACGCGCCGAGGGCCGTCGGCCCGAGCCCCGAGGCGAGATCGACGATCCGATTGCCGTCGAGATCGAGCAGGATCCCCCCGTCCGCCCGATCGATGAACACGGGCAGCTGCGCTCCGATCCCGTTCGACACCTGCGCGCGACGCTCCTGCATCAGCGCGCGCGAGCGCGGTCCGGGGATCTCCGTGGCGAGGTGCCGCGACTGCGGGATCCCCCGCGGCGTCGACGCCTCGGGGATCGGGTCTCCGGCGTGGATGGTGTCCGTGGTGATCATGCCCGTCGCTCCTCCAGGAATTCGGCGATGTATCCGGTGTTGAAGGCGCCGCTGCGGAACCTCGGGCTGTCAAGGACCTCTTCGTGGAACCGTGCGGTCGTGACGACGCCCTCGATGCGCATCTCTCGCAGGGCGCGGAGGGCCCGGGCGATGGCCTCGTCCCGGTCGCGGCCCCAGCAGATGAGCTTGCCCACCATCGAGTCGTAGAAGGGCGGGATCGTGGCCCCGCTCTCCAGGTGCGTGTCCAGGCGCACGCCGAATCCGCCCGGCGCACGGAACTCCCGGATGGTGCCGGGGCGCGGGGCGAACCCGTGGTCCGCGTCCTCCGCATTCACGCGGCACTCGATCGCGTGCCCGCGGATCTGCACCTCGTCCTGGCCGATCCCCAACGGCTGGCCGCCGGCGATCTGCAGCTGCAGCTTGATCAGGTCGATCCCCGTGATCATCTCGGTGACGGGGTGCTCGACCTGGATCCGGGTGTTCATCTCGATGAAGTAGTACGCGCCGGTCGCGTTGTCGTAGACGAACTCGACCGTGCCGGCGTTGACGTATCCCACCTCTCGGCACAGCGACACCGCCGCCTGCGCGAGCCCCTCGCGGGTGACCTCGTCGAGCACCGGAGAAGGCGCCTCCTCGACGAGCTTCTGGTTTCGGCGCTGCGCCGTGCAGTCGCGCTCACCGAGGTGCAGCGTCGTCGTGCCGTCCGAGATCACCTGGATCTCGATGTGGCGGATGTCGGTGAGATAGCGCTCGATGTAGACGGAGGGATCCCCGAAGGCGACCTCCGCCTCCGCCATGATCTCGGCGAGGTCGTTGGCGAGGGTGTCCGCGGCCTGGACGACACGCAGTCCGCGTCCGCCCCCTCCGGCCGCCGCCTTGATCAGCAGCGGAAAGCCCACCTCCTCGGCGACGGTGAACGCCTCGCCCGGATCGGCGATGGCTCCGTCGGATCCCGGAACGGTCGGGACGCCGGCGCGGCGGGCGATCTTCTTCGCCTCGATCTTGTCGCCCATCCGGCGGATGACCTCCGACGACGGCCCCACGAAGCCGACGCCCTCCGCCTCGCAGAGCGCGACGAAGTCCGAGTTCTCGGAGAGGAAGCCGTAACCAGGGTGGATGGCGTCGGCGCCGGTGAGCTGCGCGGCGGCGATGATCGCGGTCGAATCGCGGTAGCTGAGCTTCACGGACGCCGGTCCGATGCAGATCGCCTGGTCGGCGAGGCGGACGGGCAGGGAATCGCGATCCGCCTCGGAATGCGCGAGGATGCTGCGGATCCCGAGCTCTTTGCAGGCGCGGATCACGCGCAATGCGATCTCGCCGCGGTTCGCGATCAGGACGCTCGAAAGCGTGTGTGTCATGGGGGCACTCCCTCGTGCGGGTTCGGTCGGGCTCGTGCGGGTTCGGGAGGGGGCCCTCGACGGGCCACCCTGGTGCGGTCGGAGCCTGTTCAGACGCTCTTGCGGATCACGATCAGCGGCTGCCCGTACTCGACGAGCGACTCGTTCTCGACGAGCACGCGGACGACCGTGCCGACGACTCCGGCCTCGATGTTGTTCATGAGCTTCATCACCTCGACGATGCCGAGCACGGTGTCCGGCTGAACCGCGTCGCCCGCGGTGACGAACGCCGGCGCCCCGGGCTGCGGCGCGGCGTAGAACATGCCGAGCATGGGCGCGGTGACGAGAACCTCGTCGGCCGCGAGTGCAGTCGGATCGGCGGCGACCGGCGCCGCAGGAGCAGCAGCGACCGACTCGGCGGCGGGAAGGCGGGCCGGCTCGGCGGCAGGAGCGGGAACCACCGCAGCGGGCGCAGGAGCAGGGGCCGTCGGGGCGGGAGCGGGAGCGGTCGGCGCGAAGGTGCTCGCGCCGTGGTTGCGCGACACGTGCAGCTCCACGTCGCCGAAGGTGAGCGAGAGCTCCCGCACGTCCTCGGCGACGTTCACCCAGTCGAGGATCGCCTTGAGCTCTTTCAGGTCGGGCGAGTTATCGGCCATCTTCGTTGTCTCCTTTGTCCAGGGCGATCCGCAGATCGCCGCTCTTGAGCACCTGTCGACCGGACGAGGTGCTGTCGTACAGCGCGGTGATGAGTTCGAGGGTCGGCATCCGCTTCTCCGACGGCGCGCCGCCCTCCGCGACCACCCGCTTCATGTCGTCCACCTGGGTTCCGGCGAACTGGGCACGCAGCAGCCACGTATCGATGTCCTCGTCGGGATAGCGCTCCTGCAGCGAGGGCATCATCGGGGGGATCGGCGCCGGCTCCTCCGCGATGTTCGAGGCGCCGTTCGCGAGGATCTTCTCGAGGGCGGCGGGGTCGAGCGGTGCGAGAGGTCTGCCGTAGTACCCGAGCGCATACTTCTTGACCTCGTTCGGCACCACCTTGTAGCGCTCACCGCTCATCACGTTCATCACCGCCTGGGTGCCGACATGCTGGGCGAACGGGGTGATCATGATCGGGTACGCGAGTTCGGCCCGCACCCGGGCGACCTCCTGCATCAGCTCGTCGAAGCGGTCCGCGAGTCCGGCCACCTCCAGCTGCGACTGGAAGTTCGAGAGCATCCCGCCCGGCGTCTGGTGCATGTAGTGCAGGCCGTTGTACTCCGCCGGTGCTCCGATCGGCTTCCCCTCCTCCTCCGCGATCCGGGTGAGGGTCCGGCTGATCGCGGCGATGCGCTCGTCGTCGACGTTCACGGTGTAGCCGAGCGCCCGCAGATCCCGCACAGTGCCCTGGGTGGAGGGCTGCCCGTTGCCGGTCGCAAGCGGGTAGATCGAGGTGTGCAGCGAGTCGGCGCCCAGCTCGACCGCCTCGAGGCAGACGAGGGGGGCGAGGCCGGTGAGGCTGTGCGTATGCACCTCGAGCGGGCGGTCGCCGATCACGGCCTTCAGAGCCGGGACGAGCGTGCGGATCCGGTCCGGCGTGAGCAGGCCTCCCGCGTCCTTGAGCATGATGCGATCGACGTCGGCCTTCTCGATCAGCTCCTGCGCCTTGGCCACGAACAGCTCGTCGGTGTGCACGGGCGATTCGCAGAAGGAGACCGCGCCGAACGTCTCTGCGCCGAGGCTCTTGGCGCGCAGCAGCGCGGTCGAGATGTTGTCGACGTCGTTGAGTCCGTCGAACGCGCCGATCTCGCGGAATCCGTTCGCCACCAGCCGGTCGACCCAGGCGGCGATGACGTCGTCGGGGAGGAAGTCGAACGTGGCGAGGTTCTTCGAGCGGATCAGCGCGCGGAAGGTGGTGTTCGGCGCATGCTTGTGCATGAGCCGGACCCGCTCCCACGGATCCTCCTTGAGGTAGCGGACGGAGACGTCGAACTGGATCGGGGCGACCAGATCCACGTGCTCGAAACCCGCCGCGTCGAACTCCTCGATCATCTCGAGCATGTGCGAGGTGCGCATGCGCGTGGCCCACAGGCTCTGATGACCGTCGCGCAGCGTGGTGTCGATGATCTTCACCTCGCGCCTGCTGCCGGGGGGCCGTCCGCCCCTGCTCATCAGCTCTGCGATGTTGACCGGTGTGCTCTGGGTCATCCGCTCCGCTCCTCTCCGCTCTCTGTGTGCTGCTCTGTCATCGCACCGCGGTCGGCGCCAGGTTGCGCTGGTCTGTGCTGCTCGCCCGGGCGGCGAACGCCTTCACCGGCATGTCCGCCATGGTCAGCAGGCCCGGCGCTGCGCCAGGAACGCGCGGGATCACGTGGGCGGCGACCGCCACCGTCGAGGCGTAGCTGTCGACCGGGCCCGCCGTGAACTCGAGCGTCTGCCCGGAGCTCTCGATGCGCCACGCGCCGCCCTGCGGGAACGGGTCACCCTCCTGGAAGATCCCGAAGTCGATGACCGCCTCGATCACGATCTCCCCGTCGATCACGCCCCGTGTGGAATGCCGGATCACGGCGACCGTCCCCGATTCCAAGGTCATGTGCGGCGCGCGACGCACGCTCTCGGCGAAGAGCACGGGCGCGGGGTCATCGACGACGATCTCGTCCAGGCTCCAGCCGAGGCCGTCGGCGAGGGCCGCGACGGACTCGCGGAACCCGACATGCCCGATCACGTGACCGGCGTCGTGCTCTGCGGCGAACTGCTCGGCGGTGAGGCCGAAGCCGAACTTGGAGAGGATGCCGCCATAACCGGACATCTCGGCCGTCCGCCGCATCGTCACCCTCGTCACGTCGAGCGTGAGGCTGCTCAGCAGCAGCGGAAGCGTGTCGAGGAGGATGCCTGGATTGCAGCCGGTCCCCAGGACCGTGAGACCCGCGTCACGCGCACGCTCCTCGATGCGGCGAGCCACCGGCTGGTGATCGTAGAAGCCGAACCCGAGCTCCTCGCAGATGCTGACGACGTTCATCCCGCGATCCAGGAGCGCGTTGATGAGGGGCTCGACCTGATCGACGAACGAGGTCGTCGCAACGAAGGCGATGTCCGCGTCCGGGGCCTCGGCGAGCACCGCGGTGACGCGCGCCGCCGGGGCTGCGCCCGGGATGATCGAGGAGAGTTCGACGCCTGCAAGTCCCTGCGCCGGATCCACCGCCCCGACGACGTCGCAGAAGGAGCCCGCGGCGAGGCGTGCGCCCACCGCGCGGCCGACGGCTCCCAGGCCGACGAGCAGGACGTCGGGCTTGGCTTCGGCGTGCATACATGCTCCTTCGCAGAGGGGTCGAGAAAGGGTCTTGGAGCGGCGACAGCTGCGCCGCTCCAGACGCGGGGAGCGAGGACTTTCGGGGAGTCGTCTCGCGTTCCGCCTCGGCACCGAGCCGGAACTTTCTTGTATCGATGCTAGGAGAATTGCTCGAAAATTCCGCAGGAATGCTCAGATCACGTTGATTCTTCGGGATCCTCTTCATTCATCGAAGATTCTTGTTTGCGCCCCGCACTCCGGGCTGGCCTGCCGAAGATTCTTCGACACCGGTGGCGGGCCGCCGCCCGTGCCGCGACGGCGGCCCGCGCCGCCCATGGCGGCGCAGAGAGCCTGGGCATCCCGAGGGACGCCCAGGCTCTCTGCGTGGGGGGAGCTGCTCAGCCGATGCCGCTGAGGGAGTCGGTCTCGGTGTTCCCGATCCGGCTCAGAACCTCGGGGCGGGTTCTGCGGACGTGGATGAACCAGGCGATGCCCGCGATCATCGTCGCCGTGAAGAGATACGGGAGCAGATTGAGCGGGAACGGCGGCACCGGCCAGACATTCGCGAAGAAGATGTACGCCATGGCGAGCACCGACACGGTGGCGCAGAACGTGACCAGCCGTCGCGGCATCCCCATCTTGCGCACGTAGACGGCGCAGGCGAACGCCACGAGCGCGTAGGCGACCATGTACCCGTACACGCCGTATGTGTCCAGCCACACCACGATGTCCATGGGGTGCACGCCGAGCAGCAGGAGCACGATGTTGACGACCACGGACAGGGTGCCGCCGAACAGCAGCACGCGGTGCGGCGTGAGGTGCTTGTCGTGCGTGCGGCCGAGACTCTCGTGCACGACGCCCTCCTTGCCCATGACGTAGACGATCCGGCCCAGCACGTTGAGCGCGGCGATGCAGACCGCGGAGAACGAGGCGGCGACGCCGAAGAGCAGGAGCATCGTGTACCAGGCCGGCATGCCGATCTTGTCGGCGATGTCCTGCAGCGGGTTCGCCGACGTGGCCAGCTGGTCGCCCAGCACGGCGATCTGGGTGTACGCGCCGAACAGGTAGATCACGCCGATGCCGACGACGCTCCACATGATCACACGAGGAATGGTCTTGTAGGGGTGCTTCGCTTCGCGCCCGAGTGCGTCGGCCGACGAGAATCCGGCGAAGCCGAGCACGCCGAGCACCATGCCTGCGGCGACGCCCTGCGGCGGGGCGCCCGCGGCGGTGAACTGCTTGGTGTCCCAGGCGGCGGGTCCGCTCACGACGAGCGACGTGATGAACAGGGTCAGGATGATGAGCACCGACGCGATCTCGAGCACGAATGAGACGCGCGCCGAGATCTGGATCCCCTGGATCGTGAAGAAGGTGGTGATGGTGCCGAGCACCAGGGTCAGCACGATGAAGCCGACCGCGCCGGCGGTGGGAACGCCGAAAGCGTGCAGCAGATCGGCGGCATAGGAGACGCCGCCGCCGAGAGATCCCGCGGTGACGCCCCAGCAGCCGATGATCAGGGCGAGACCGGCGATGTACGCGGCCGTCGGTCCGAGCGCCTTCGAGACGTAGGTGTAGATCGAGCCGGCCGAGGCGTTCTTGCGCGCGAAGACCGCGACGCACCACCCGACGCAGAGGATCACGATCGTCGCGAGCAGGAGCGACAGCAGGGTGCCGTTGCCTGCACTGACGAAGATCGCGGCGGCGGTGAAGGCGAGCACGGCGCTCGGGGCGATGTTCGCGATGGCCTGGGCGCCGAGTTCGGCTCCCCCCATCACGCCTCGACGCAGCCCCGCGTCGACAGGCTTCGATTCTTCGGTGACGGACATGGCGTGCTCTCCTTTGAGCGGATCGGGTGCGAGCGGTGTCGGGTTCAGGGGATGAGCAGTGTGCGCAGCACGCCTCCCGCTTCGAGGTCGTCCAGCGCTTCCGCAGCCTCGCTCAGGGGACGGCGGCCGGAGATGAGCGGGTCGAGTTTGAGCTGGCCGTCCATGTAGCGGTCGACCAGCGCGGGGATGTCGATCGACGGCCGTACCGAGCCATAGTTGGATCCGAGGATGCGCTGATCGGCTTCGGCGAGCGTCAGCGGCTCGAACGACGCCGTCGCACCGGTGGGCGGCAGACCCACGATCACGGCGGCCCCGCCGAGACCGAGCATGCGGATGGCCTGCTCGGTCGTGAACGTGCGCCCGATCGCGTCGAACGCGTAGTCGACGCCGTCGGGGATCAGCTCGAACAGCTGCTCGACCGAGTCGCCCTTGGAGGCGTCGATGCGATCCGTGGCACCGAACTGCAGCGCCATGGCGGTCTTCTCCGGCACGACGTCGATGGCGATGATCCGCTCGGCGCCGGCGAGCTTCGCGCCCTGCACGACGTTCAGACCGACCCCGCCGCAGCCGATCACGGCGACGGTGGATCCGGGCTCCACGGCGGCCGTATTGGTGACGGCGCCGACACCGGTGGCGACCGCGCATCCGACCACGGAGATCACGTCGAGCGGGGCGTCGTCGCGGACCTTGATCGCCCCGGAGGCGGGCACGACGACCTCCTCGGCGAAGGAGGAGACGCCGAGGTAGTGGTGCAGCGTCTCGTCGTCGCCGTTCTCGTCGGTCCTGCTCATCCGCGAGGTGCCGTCGAACAGCACGCCCTTCGGCGCGACCAGGGTCGCGACCTTCTGGCAGCGCGCCTCGTGCCCCTGCAGGCAGTAGCGGCACTCGCCGCACGGCGGCACCCAGCTGAGCACGACATGGTCACCGACGGCGAGCGAGGTCACGCCCTCGCCGAGCTCGACGACCGTGCCGGAGCCCTCGTGACCCATCACCATCGGGACCGCGGCATCCCAGTCCCCCTGACGCACGTGCAGGTCGGAATGGCAGACGCCTGCCGCGGCGATCTTGACCCGGACCTCGCCCGCCTTCGGCGCGGCGAGATCGATGTCGACGAACTGGACCGGGGTGCCGGTATCACGGAACACGACTGCCTTCATGGCTTCTTCTCCCTTGAATGCCGCGCGCGGCCAGGAGCCACGCGCATCAGAACTACGGCGATGCTAGGAAGAACCGGCGCCGCTGTCACTGCGCCGATTGTCGAATTCTGCCGCCGCTCACCGACACTTGGTACAGTCAGGTCATGGCGCTCGACCTGCAGACCGTCGCCCGCGCGCTGCGCGGGACCCTGGTCGTGGGGCGGATCCCGGCGCACACGCCCATCGACGGACTTGCCCGGCTGAACGAGTACGTGGTCGTGGCGAACCGCAGCTTCGCGACCCTGCTGACGGGCGGCGAGGACGACCTGCGCACGCGTCTGGATCCAGACGATCCGGCGCTCGAGACCACGACGCGCGGGGTGTTCGTCACCAGCGGCGACAGCACGGATCTGCGTGCGCTGCTCGCCGCGAGCACCATGACGGCGATCGTGGGCGCGCGCCTTCCGGGAGAGCCCGGGACCGCCGCCGCCGCTCCCTCCGGAAGCGTCCCGACCGCCGGAACCCCGACCGCCCTGCACGCTCATCTCGCGGCGATGATCGCCGAGGAGCAGGCCGCATCCGACCGGCTGGTGACCGCCGGCACCAAGGTCCTGACCCAGGTCGCCCGGCGCGGCGGCGCCCCCGCCGTGATCGCCGAACTGGCGCATCGCATCGACGGCTGGGCGGTGCTGCTCGATGCCCACGGTCAGCTGATCACGAGTGCGGGAGCGGGTCGTCTGCACATCGACGACGCGACCGCGGTCGCGCTCGGGCGGCCGGTGCGCGTGCGGCACCCGGGACTCCAGGTGCACCAGGTCGGATCCGATCGCGATCTCACCGGCTATCTCGTCATCGCCTCCCGCTCCAGCGTGACCAGTCGCAATCGCGACCTCGCCTCGCAGTCCGCCGCCCTGTTCGATCTCGTGCTGCGCACACGGGATCCCTCGCTGACCGAGCGTCTGGGACGCGAGGCTCTGATGGGGGTCCTGCTCGCGGGCGGGGCCGAGGCCGGGCGGCTGCTCCGCCGCTGGGGGGTGCACGAGACGGGGCTCACCGCGTTCCATCTGGGCACCCGGACCCGCACGATCGACCTCGAGCGCCTCGCCGTGCGCTGGCTCGACGAACTGCGCGCCGAGCACATCTTCGTCGCGGGTGGCGGGCGTGTGCGCGGTTTCGTCCCCGACGACCTCGCCGATGAGCTCGCTGCGCGCGTGACGGCCTTCACTCCGCTGGGGAGCGGTACGGCGCACCTCGGGCTCGGCCTGCCGGCATCGGCGGAACTCCTGCGACGCAGCGCCCTCCAGGCCAAGCAGGCCCTCGACACGGCTCTCGAAGACGGGCAGACGGTGCTGCGCTACTCCGAGCTGCCCACGGTGGAACTCGTGCTCGACGCCATGGGCGACGAGTCATCGGCGCAGCTGGCGGCGGTGCTCGACCCGTTGCGCGGCGACGACGGCGACCACGGAGCCCTGACCGATACGCTGCGGGTCTTCCTCGCGGAGCACGGGGCGCAGCGGACGACCGCGTCCCGCCTCGGGATACATCGACAGACCCTTGTCTCGCGCGTACGCAGGATCGAGGAGCTGACCGGGCTCGCCATGGACCGCGCCGATGACCGCGCTGCGGCGTGGCTGGCTCTGCGCGCCCTCGGCCTGACGGCGCCGTAGACCGCCGCCACGCTGTCCCGCGCGGCCCGCCCTGCGGGGCGAGCGCAGCGGCTCGCCCGCACCGCAGACCGGACGGCGGGCGGATCGAGGATCCGACGGACGGGTCGCCCCCTACTCGGCGACGAAGTAGAGCCGCTTGTTCGCGAATTCGCCGATGCCGATCGGCCCCATCTCGCGCCCGAATCCCGAGCGCTTGATCCCGCCGAACGGGATGTCCGCGCCCTCGGCCGCGATGATGTTGACGTGGGCCATCCCGACCTCGAGCTTCGAGGCGACGCGGGCGGCGCGGGCCTCGTCCGTGGAGAAGACCGAACCGCCGAGCCCGAGCGCGCAGTCGTTCGCGAGGTCGAGCGCCTCGGCGTCGCTGTGCACGCGGTAGACCGTCGCCACCGGTCCGAAGACCTCCTCGCGGTACGACTCGGAGTCGCGCGGCACGTCGACCAGAACGGCAGGGGAGTAGTAAGCCGCGGGGCCTTCCGACAGCACCCCTCCCGCGAGCAGACGGGCGCCCTCGGACACCGCCTTCTGCACCTGCGCGTCGACGGTCTCGGCCGCGGCGCGGGTGGACAGCGGCGTGTACTCCCCCTCCCCCAGATCCAGCTGGTCGCCCGGCTGCAGACCGTCGGCCAACCGCACCAGCTCGGCGACGAACTCGTCGTAGATGTCGTCCATGACGATGAGCCGCTTGTTCGAGTTGCAGACCTGGCCGCCGTTGTAGATGCGGTTCTCCCATGCGGCACGGGCGATGCCGGCCACGTCGTCGGAGTCGAGAACGACCATCGGGTCGATGCCGCCGAGTTCGAGCACGCACTTCTTGAGGTTCGCCCCGGCCTGGGCGCCGATGATCGCGCCCGCGCCCTCCGAACCGGTGAGCGAGACGCCCTGCACCCGCGGATCCGCGATGATGGCGGCGATCTGCTCGTGCGAGGTGAACAGCGCCTGATAGCCGCCGACGGGAACGCCTGCGGCCTCGAGGATCTCCTCGGTCAGGAGGTTCGAGCGCGCGCAGATGTCCGCGTGCTTGAGGAGGATGGTGTTGCCGAGCACCAGGTTCGGAGCGGCGAAGCGCGCGACCTGGTAATACGGGAAGTTCCAGGGCATGACGCCGAGAAGCGCCCCCATCGGCAGATGCTCGATGACGGCTTTGCCGGGAACCGAGCTCGGGATCTCGTCGTCGGTGATGAGACCCGGTCCGTGGACGCCGTAGTAGTCGAAGATGGCCGCCGCGAAGTCGACCTCCTCGAGCGCCGCCTCGATCGACTTGCCCATCTCGGTCGAGATCGTCCGGGCGAGCTCGTCGCGGCGCTCGGTGAAGATCTCCGCGATGCGGCGCACCACTCCCGCACGATCCTGGACACTGCGATCGCGCCAATCCCGGTAGGCGGCGTCGGCAGCGGCGAGCTTCTGCTCGACCTGCTCATCCGTGGCCGATTCGAACGATTCGACGATCTCTCCCGTTGCGGGATTCTGAACTCGGTACTTCGCCATGGTCCTCTGCTCCTGTCTTGCTCGGATCCGGTTCTCGGTTCTGGGATGCAGCGACGATCACGGTTCCCAGACCACCGGTGCTTCGGGACCGCGCTGTTCTCGCGCCGAAGTGTTCGAGGCGACGATCCTCGTCAATTATTCGCTGTGCGAAGCTTGGTTCGCAATACGAAGTGAAGATCACGCCGCGAAACGAGGGAAGAAGTCGGCATCCGAGCCCCCAGGCGGGCCCTCCGGAGGCGCAACGAACCTTCGCGCCCGCTCGGAGGCGGCGGACTCAGCGACGAAGCGCCGCCGGGCGCGGCAGCCCGAGGTCCTCGACGAGGTCGCCGAGGGCGCGGTCGAGCTCCGCGCCGGCCTGGGTGATCTTGTTGACGCCGAACCCCGCCAGCCGGTCGCTGGGCACCTCGAAACTCAGCGTGGTCCCTGGTGTCTTCGACGTGTGCGCTTCGAGGCGCAGCGGCGCGTAGAGCATCGCGCCCGGATCATGCCGGAACAGCCGCGCGGTGATCGCGTGGTGCGCGATCAGCCACACCGCACTGCGGGCGCCGCTGCCGGCGTGCGCCATGAGCGCGTCCGGACGCGAGCTCCAGACCCGGACGAAACCGGTTGGCGCCTCCCACTGCAGTCCGCGCACGAACCCCGCCCAGTCGCCGCCGCGCAGCTCCGCCAAAGCCTGTTCCTCGGGCAGCGCCGGGACCGCGGCCTCCAGCGCCCCGACCAGCGCATCGAACTGCACGTTCGTCTCGAGCCGGATCCGTCGCCCTGCATGTTCGAAGACGGTCTCCTCCGCGTCGTAGCTCACGAGACCATCCTCGCGCCTCTCGTCGCCCGCCGAAGGCAGAGGGCGACCGACACGGGTCCGGCCCTCGACGACCGCCGCCGGTCAGCGGGCCGGGATCTCGATCGCACCCGTGCCGGTGAAGTTCACGAAGGTGCGGTCCCCGGTCTGCACGATCGTGAGCAGCACCTGGCCGCAGGCGGGGCACCGGGCGACGGTTCCCGCGGCGCTGCGGAACACCATCGTCGTCGCGATCTCACCGACGTTGCCGCACCCGTTACATCGCGCCCGCGCCGTCGTCGCGTCGAAGGCCAGCAGGTCCGACAGCGTTCCCGCCAGCAGATTCCCGTCGAAGTGCTGCATCAGGTTCCTCCGTAGCGCTCGGTGCGGATCGCACGTGGATCGTGCCCCAGGTCGACGAGCCACGTCGCGACCTGTTCGACGAAGGCCGTGGCCCCGCACACGTAGACGAGGGGCTCGCTCCCGGGGCCGAATGTCGCCGCGGCCACGCGCTCCCGGGTGATGCGTCCGACCGGCTCCACGGCGCCCGCGGGCGCGCGCCGCGTGTAGACGTAGTCCGCGACGAACGGAGTGGACCCCGATGCTGCGGCCGCGAGCTCCGCGGCGAAGAAGACGTCGTCGGGCGTGCGCACCGAGTACAGCAGGCGGAACGGCGTGGCATCGGCGGCATCGATGTGCGCCTGCGCGATCGCATAGAGCGGCACGACGCCGGATCCACCGGCGATGAGCTGCACCGGCCGGCCGGACCCGCCGTCCACAGGGGCGTGCCAGACGAAGTAGGCGCCGAGCGGCCCGTGCACCTCCAGCCGATCCCCCGCCCGCAGCTCGTCGATGAGGAACGGCGACACCTCGCCGTCGGGAACGCGGGCGACGGCGAGGACCACCTGCGACCCGTTGCCGGAGGAGGCGATCGAGTACGACCGCGTCGCCGTGTACCCGTCGGGCGCCGTGAGGCGTACGTCGAGATGCTGACCCGGCAGATTCCCCGGCCAGCCCGCCACGTCGAGGACGATACGCGCGGCCGTCGGAGTCTCGCGCCGGACCTCGACCACTTCAGCCCCGTGCCAGGCCGTGCGCGGGAGCACGCGCTCGGTCCCCTCGCTCACCAGTACCGCTCCTCCTTCCACGGATCCCCGTGGAGGTGGTACCCGTTCTGCTCCCAGAAGCCAGGCTCGTCGTCGGCAAGGAGCTCGAGCCCGCGGATCCACTTCGCGCTCTTCCAGAAGTACAGATGCGGCACGAGCAGCCGGGCGGGGCCGCCGTGCTCCGGGTCGAGGGGCTCGCCCTCGAACTCGAAGGCGACCCAGGCCTTGCCGTCCCGGAGGTCCTCGAGGGGGACGTTGGTGGTGTAGCCGCCGTAGCTGTGCGCCATCGCGTACTCGTCTTCGGTGTCGACGTCGGCGAGCAGCGTGTCGATCGAGACGCCGCGCCAGCGGGTGCCGAGCTTGGACCAGTGCGTCACGCAGTGGATGTCGACGTCGATGTCCTCGATCTCGAGCTGCTGGAACTCATCCCAGCTCCACCGTCGCTCACCCGCCGCACTGCGGATCGTGAACTCCCACTCGTCCGTGGAGACCTGCGGCGTGGGACCGGCGGAGAGCACCGGGAAGTCGTGCACCAGGGTCTGCCCCGGTGGGAGCCGATCGTCCCTGTCCCGGCGCCGGCCGGTGAAGCCTCGGGTGATGAACGACATCGCGAACCCCTCTCCCGGCAAGGCGCCTCCGTGAACAGGCTCAGCCTGCCACCCGCACGCGGCCTGCGCCAGTGCGGTCCCGGTCCAGAATGGTGCCATGAATGCGCAAAGCACCGAGACGGTAGCCGTAGCCGGGAAGACCGCCGGGTCGGCCTGGGCGCCGTTGCGGCATCCGATGTTCCGCGCACTCTGGCTGGCGCAGACCGGTTCCAACCTCGGCGGGTGGATGCAGACGGTCGCCGCGCAGTGGTTCCTCATCCAAGCCGGCTCCGGATCCGCCATCGTCGCCTGGGTGCAGGCGGCGAGCCTGCTGCCCGTGCTGTTCCTCTCCCTGTTCGCGGGCGTGCTCGCCGATCGGTTCGACCGGCGGGGCTGGCTGCTCGCCATGAACATCGTGTCGGCGGCCCTCGCCGTCGTGCTCACCGTGCTCTCCGGGATCGGTGCGCTCGGCGCCCCCTCGCTGTTGCTCATGACCTTCCTGCTCGGCTCGTCCGCCGCGCTCAGCGCGCCGGCGTGGCAGGCGATCCAGCCCGATCTCGTGCCCCGGCAGGAGATCCCCGCGGCCGCCGCGCTCGGCGGGATCACGGTCAACGCCGCGCGTGCGGTGGGGCCTGCGATCGCCGGCATCCTGGTGGCGTGGACCGGCCCCACGTTCGTGTTCGCGCTCAACGCCGTCTCGTTCCTCGGCGTCGTGGTCGCCCTGGTCCGCTGGCCTCGGCCGGAGCGGACCGCGCCGACCTGGGTGGAGCCGTTCGGCGACTCGCTCATGGCAGGGCTCCGCTACCTGGCCTCCGGTCCGATCGTGCGCCGGCTGCTGTTGCGCAGCCTGTTGTTCGCGCTCCCCGCGAGCGCCCTGTGGTCGCTGCTCCCCTCCGCGGCAGGCGGCCTTCTCGGCCTCGGAGCGACCGGCTACGGCCTGCTTCTGGGGATGCTCGGCGTCGGATCCATCCTCGGCGCCGTGCTGATGCCGTTCCTCACGCGGCATCTGTCCTCCTCGGCCGCTCTCGGCATCTCGGCCGCCGTGTTCGCCGTGGGCACGGTGAGCGTCGCCTGGTGGCCACTGCCCGTGGTCGTTCCCATGCTGCTGATCACCGGCATCGCATGGACCGCGACCCTCACCACGCTGAACGCGGCCATGCAGCTCAGCGCCGCCCCGTGGGTGCGCGCCCGCGCGATCTCGGCGTACCTCCTCGTGCTGCTCGGCGGACAGGGTCTGGGCGCCTTCCTGTGGGGTGCGGTGAGCGCGATGGCCGGCGTGGCGGTCACGCTGGCCGTGGCAGCGGGGCTGCTGCTGCTCGTCGCGGCGAGCGTGCTGGTGCTGCCGCTGCGCCCCGAGACCGGGCGTCTGGACCGGTCGATCCAGCCGTACTGCGCGCCTGAGCCTCAGCTCGTGTTCGATCCCGAGCCCGACGACGGACCGGTCACCGTGACGATCGCCTACCGCGTCGCACCGGAGCACGAGCAGGCGTTCCTCGCCGCGATGAGACCACTGCGCGACAGCCGCCGCCGAACGGGGGCGACGGGCTGGATCCTGGAGCGCGCCGGCGAGGAGACGGGATCCTTCCAGGAGGTGTTCCGCGTGCGCTCGTGGGGCGAGTACACGGCCTCGCGCACCGCCCGCTGGACCGGGAGCGACGCCGCCGTCCTCGACCGGGTGCTCAAGACAGCGGCGGTCGGGGCGGAGTCGCACGCCTTCGCGGTGCGGCTTCCTCGACGCTGAGGACGGGGGTGGCGTGGCCGCCTAGCGCGATGCCCGATCGGCCGGGATCGCGGGCGCCTGCGGCGCCGACGGCCAGTCCGCGAGGCGGGCCGCCGCATCCGACGTGGACCGCAGGAACGCGCCGACGAGCGCATCCGGATCCGGCGCCTGCCGCACGGTCTCATAGGGCAGCAGGAACTCGCCCAGGGCCGCGTCGAAGGACGCGCCCGCCGGCATCTCCGCGGCCGCGTACCCGTCGGGCGCCGGGTACGCGTAGGCATAGAACGCGCCCTCCGCGCCGCCGCCCGGCCAGAATCCCGCGCTGCTGAGCTCGTCGGAGTAGCCCTCCACCATCACGCTGTCCGGACAGTTGGGCGCGCCGCCGGGATGCACCGGCGCCGGCCGTCCCGAGAAACGCGTCACCGCGAGATCCATCGCGCCCCAGAAGTAGTGCACGGGACTGACCTTGCCGCGGAACTCCGACCGGGATCGCCGCAGCACGCGATCCGCCTGCACCAGCTGCTGCCAGAACAGCCGAGCGTGCTCGGCGACGTACGTCGCGTGCACGGTGTCATCGGGGAACGGGATGGCGTCGGCCACCTCGTTCGGGACCGGGTGGATGCGCACGTCCACGTCGAGCCGGGACAGCAGGGCCATCACATCGGCGTAGAAGCGCGCGACCGAGCCGCCGAGGACGAGCGTCTCGCCCCGCCCGTCGCTGGTGCGCGCGACGAGGACGTGCTCGACGAAATCGAAGGAGAGTTCCAGGATCCGATCGCCGACCGGGATCGCGCCGGTCGTCAGCCCGCGCGAATCGACCGACAGCGTCACGTGCCACCAGTGGTTCACCGGGGCGGCGAGCACCATCTTCACCTTGCCGACGATCTGCGTGTACATGTGCAGCGTCTCGCGCGTCGGCGTCCAGTCGACGACGGCCAGAGCGGGCCAGTCGGGGTTCGTGAGCACGGCGTCCTCCTCGATCGGGGACACTCTACCGAGCCCGCCGTCGTGGGCTCGGGATCGCCGGATCCGGACCGATCCTCTGTTCCGCGCCGAACGGGCGATGCTGCTCGGGCGCGTGGCAGATGAGGCTCAGTCGTCGAGTTCGATCTCGATGAAGCCGCCGACGATGCGCGTGCGGAACGTCCGCAGCAGCAGGGCCGGGTCCGAATAGCACTCCCCCGTGCCGAGGTCGTAGACCTCCTTGTGCAGGGGCGACGCGACGGTGGGGCGCTCACCGCGGGATCCGACGATCCCGCGCGCCATCACCGGAGCGCCGTCTGCAGCGGGATCGTTGTGCTCGACCGCATAGACCTCGCGCGGGGAGATCAGGAACACGGCGATCTGCCGCATCCGGATGAGCACGGCCTCACCCCAGGACGGCTCGAGGTCGTCGACGCGGCATGCGCGCTCCCACACGGTGCGCGCCGGGGCGGTGCGTGAGGAGACGACACGGGGCCTGGTCTGCGTGATGGTGGTCATGCCACGACGATAGGTCGCGCGTGTTTCGGCCGCGGTCGGGGTGTGTGTCGGCCGTGTGAAGGTCTCCTCACAACCCTCCGCTCATCGTGTGCGGGCGCTGTCATGTTACGGATACATTGCCGAAACGGTCGGGAAATCGCGCCCTCGTACGCTCGGGAACCACCGAACCGGAGGGGGGCACGCATGACGTCCCGCAACACGCTCATCGTCGGAGGCGGACCCGCCGCCCACCGGCTCGTGGAGGCCCTGCTGTCGCGCTTCGCCGATGAACCCGCGGCCGCGCACCGCATCACCGTCCTCGCGGAGGAGCCGTATCTTCCGTACGACCGCGTGCAGCTGAGCAAGCGCCTCGCCGACGGATCCGTCGATCTCACGCTGGATCCCGCGTCGTGCTGGGAGCACGCCGCAGTCTCCCTGCGCGTCGGCGAGAGGGCGCAGGCGATCGACCGGGCGACGAAGACCGTGACGACCTCGACCGGCGACGTGCTCGGCTACGACGATCTCGTGCTGGCGACCGGATCCTCCGCCCCCGTGCCCGAGATCCCCGGCGCTGCGGCTGCCCGCGTGTACCGCACGATCGACGATGTGGACGCCCTCGTCGCCGAGGTCGCGGCGCTCCGCGACGAACTGGGCCGTTCTCCGCGCGTCGCCGTCGCCGGCGGCGGTCTTCTCGGGCTGGAAGCCGCGGGCGGCGTCGCCGCACTCGGCGCCGACGCCGTGATCATCCACTCCGGCGGGTGGCTGATGTCGGCCCAGCTGGACGAGGGCGCGGGCCAGGCCCTGGGACGGCTGATCGCGGCCCGCGGAGTCGACCTGCACCTCGGCACCCGGCCGCAGAAGATCGTGCTCGGCTCCGATGGGCGCCCCGTCGAGGTGCTCTGCACCGACGGCCGCACGGTTCCCGCCGACGTCGTCGTGTTCGCCATCGGCATCCGGGCGCGCGACGAGCTCGCCACGGCGGCCGGGATAGAGACCGCACCGCGCGGCGGCGTGATCGTGGACGAGGCCTGCCGCAGTGCTGATCCGTCGATCTGGGCCATCGGAGAGGTCGCCGCGATCGACGGGCGCACGATCGGCCTGGTCGCGCCGGCCAACGCCATGGCCGAGACCGTCGCCGACCGGCTGCTCGGCGGCGACGCGGCCTTCACCACGATCGACGACGCCACGAAGCTCAAGCTCTCGGGCGTCGACGTGGCGAGCTTCGGCGACGCCTTCGCCCGGGATGCCGGCGCCCTCGAGATCGTGTACGCGGATCCCGCGCGGGGGCTGTACCAGAAGCTGGTGGTGAGCGACGACGCCCGCACCCTGCTCGGCGGCGTCTTCGTCGGCGATGCCACGCCGTACCTCGGGCTGCGGCCGCTGCTCGGGCGCGCCCTCGACAGCGAACCGGCCGCGTACCTCTCGGCGGCTGGTGCCGAGCCGCCGTCCGGCGGCGCGCTGCCGGACGATGCGCTGGTGTGCTCCTGCAACAACGTCGCTGCGGGCACGGTGCGCGCCGCGGTCGGCGACGGCTGCCACGAGCTCGGAGAGCTGAAGACCTGCACCCGCGCGGGCACGCAGTGCGGATCCTGCGTGCCGCTGGTGAAGAAGCTGCTCGAAGCGGAGCTCACCGCCGCCGGCGCCACGGTCTCGCACGCGCTGTGCGAGCACTTCGACCTGTCCCGGCAGGAGCTGTTCGAGTCCGTCCGAGTTCTGGGGCTGACGAGCTGGGACGAGACGATCACCCGCCTCGGTCGCGGGCGCGGCTGCGACATCTGCAAGCCCGCGGTCGGATCGATCCTCGCCACCCAGCACGGCCAGTATCTGCTCGACGGCGGTCGCGGCCCGCTGCAGGACACGAATGACCGCGCCCTCGCCAACATGCAGAAGGACGGCACCTACTCGGTCGTGCCGCGGATCCCCGGCGGCGAGATCACCCCCGAGAAGCTCGGCGTGATCGCCCGCGTCGCGCAGGACTTCGGCCTGTACACGAAGATCACCGGCGGACAGCGGATCGACCTCTTCGGCGCACGGCTGGACCAGCTGCCGGACATCTGGCGGCAGCTGGTGGACGCCGGCTTCGAGTCGGGCCAGGCGTACGGCAAGGCGCTGCGGAACGTGAAGAGCTGTGTCGGATCGACCTGGTGCCGGTACGGCGTGCAGGATTCGGTCGGGATGGCGATCGCCCTGGAGCTGCGCTACCGCGGCCTGCGCAGCCCGCACAAGCTCAAGTTCGGCGTCTCCGGCTGCGCCCGCGAATGCGCCGAGGCGCGCGGCAAGGACGTCGGCGTGATCGCGACCGATCTGGGCTGGAACCTGTACGTCGGCGGCAACGGCGGTTTCCAGCCGGCCCACGCGCAACTGCTCGCATCGGACCTGGACGACGAGACCCTGGTGCGCTATATCGACCGCTACCTCATGTACTACATCCGCACCGCCGATCGGCTGCAGCGCACGGCGCGCTGGATGGAGGATCTGGATGGGGGCGTCGACCACGTCCGCGATGTCGTGGTGCACGACTCGCTGGGCCTCGCCGCCGAGCTGGAGGCCGCGGTGGCGCAGCACGTCGACACCTACGCGGACGAATGGGCGGCGACGCTCGAGGATCCCGAGCGGCTGCGCCGGTTCCGCTCCTTCGTGAACGAGCCCGGGGTCGCGGATCCGTCCATCGCCCGCGTCGCCGAGCGCGGGCAGCTCCGCCCCGCGACCGCCGAAGAGCGCGCGGCCGGCATCGTGCCGATCGCCGGCGTGAGGATCCCCCTGCGCGCGGACGCGGTGCCCGCCGAGGAGCTGTCGTGACGGCCGCCGTCGGGTCAGTCGCTCTCGTCGGCGGCGGTCCGGGCGACCCGGATCTGCTCACGGTCGGCGCAGTCCGTGCGCTGCGGGACGCCGACGTGGTGCTGTACGACCGGCTCGCGCCGTACGCGCTGCTCGCGGAGCTCGCGCCGCAGGCGGAGCTGGTCGATGTCGGAAAGCGCCCCGGCCATCATGCGATCCCGCAGGAGGAGATCGAACGCCTCCTGCTCGACCACGCACTCGCGGGTGCCAAGGTCGTGCGTTTCAAGGGCGGGGATCCGTTCGTGTTCGGCCGCGGCGGCGAGGAGGCGGCCGCCTGCCGCGCGGCCGGCGTGCCGGTGCGCGTCATCCCCGGGGTGACGAGCGCGATCGCGGTGCCCGCGTCCGCCGGCATCCCGGTCACGCATCGCGGGGTCGCCCGGCTGTTCACCGTGGTCTCGGGGCATGCGCCGCTCACAGAGTCGGAGGCGGAGCATCTTGCCGGCCTCGGCGGTACCATCGTCGTGCTCATGGGTGTCTCGAATCTGCCTTCGATCAGTGCCGGGCTGGTGCGCCACGGCATGGACCCCGGTACCGCCGTCGCGATCATCGAGCGCGGTTTCACCGCCGATCAGCGCACCACCGTCTCCGACCTCGAGGGCATCCGCGGGGCCGCGGAGGACGCGGGGGTGCGCTCTCCCGCCGTGATCGTCGTGGGCGATGTCGTCCGGCTCGCCGCACACGGCGATCGGGAGGCGGTCGCGCTGCTCACAGACGCCGTCGCACTCGCGAGGGACACTCCATGACGTCCTTCGAGCGCATGGATCCGGTGACCGGATTCGGTCCGGACCAGCTGGCCGGCTTCCGGATCGGCGTGACCAGCGATCGCCGCTCGGCCGACCTCATCGATGCGTTCGAGCGCCGCGGCGCATCCGTGCTGCACGCCCCCACGGTGCGGATGCGGCACGCGGACGATGACGGGCCGGTCATCGCCGACACCCGGAGCATCCTCGCCGCACGCCCCGATCTTCTGCTCGCCACGACCAGCTACGGCATGCGGCGCTGGTTCGAGGTCGCCGATGCGGCGGGTCTCGGCGCCGCGCTGCAGGACGCACTGTCCGCGGCGACGATCCTGGTGCGCGGTCCCAAGGCGAGGGGCGCGGTGCGCGCCGCAGGACTCGACGACGAGGGCATGAGCGACCAGGAGACGACGGCGTCTCTCGTGGACAGGGTCGTCGCCGAGTTCGGAGCGGGAACCACGGTCGCCGTGCAGCTTCACGGTCAGACCGATCATGCGCAGCTCGCGCGCCTCGAGCAGGCCGGGATGCGCGTGCTCACGGTCGCGCCGTACACCTGGTCGAACGTCGAGGACGACGACGAGCGGACGACCCGCCTGGTCGACGCCGTCGCGGCCCGGCAGCTGGACTGCGTCACCTTCACGAGCGCCCCGGCGGTGGACGGCCTGTTCATCGCGGCCCTGGCCCGCGGACGCCACGACGAGGTCGTCGACGCGCTGCGGCGGGACGTCGTGGCCGCGAGCGTGGGACCGGTGACCTCCGCGCCTCTGATCGCCGCCGGCATCCCGGTGCTGCAGCCGGATCGCTTCCGGATGGGCGCCCTCATCCGGCTGGTCTGCGAGCACCTCGAGGACCGGGCGACGCTGCGCGTGCGCACCCGGCACGGCGAGGTGCAGCTGCGCGGCAGCGTCGCCGTCGTCGACGGCACACCCGTGCGGCTCACCCCCACCTCCGTGATGCTGTTCCGCGCCCTGGTCGCCGCCGAGGGCGCCGTGGTGTCGCGCCGGGCGCTCTCCGGATCCATGGACGGAGACGAGCACACCATGGAGGTCTCGCTCAGCCGACTACGGCAGAGCCTCGGGACTCCCGGGCTCGTCGCCACGGTCGTGAAGCGCGGATACCGCCTCGACGTCTGAGCTCGCCGGCTCTCACACCGCCGGCACCGCCGCCAGCAGCGCGGCGATCCGTCCCTTGCAGCCGCCGCACCCCGTGCCCGCGCGCGTGCACCGGCCGACCTCCTCGACGGTGCCGCAGCCGTCGGCCACGGCGTCGGCGATACGGCCCGCCGTCACACCGTTGCACCAGCACACCGTGGCGTCCGGTCCGAGCGGGTCGTCTGAGGTCACGGCCGCGCCGGTATCGGGCGCGTCGAGCCGCAGCAGAGCGGCCGGATCCGCGACGAGGACCGCTCCCTGCTCGTATCGCAGGGTGAGCTCGGCACCGGCCCGCGGCAGGCCGACCGAGACGAATCCGGCGAGCACGCCGTCGCGGACGACGGTCTTCAGGTACGCGCCCCGGGCCGGGTCGACCCACACGCTGACTTCGGCGTCGGCGTCCCACGGCTCCGCCGCATACGCCCCGCCCGACACGACGTCGATCCCGGTCGCCTTGAGCATGAGCGCGGTCGGGCGCTCGTGTCGCGCGACGCTCGCCTGCGCGCCGGCCGCGAACCCGGCCGCCTCGGCGCGGATCCGGCTCGCGACGGCCGCGGCCTGCCGCCACCCTGGCCCGATCAGACCGCTCGGCGCCCCCGGCACGTGTCCCGTGGCGTCGGCCTCACCGGGATCCGCGATCTGCGCGCAGTCGCCGATCGCGAACACGTCCGGATCCGTCCAGCTGCGCAGATCCGCGTCGACGAGCACGCCCGTCGCGCACGCCAGGCCGGTGCCGAGCGCGAGCTCGACACGGGGCGCGACGCCGCAGGACAGCACGAGAAGGTCCCCGCGCAAGTAGGTGCCGTCGGCGCACACGATGCCGTCGAACACCGGCCCCGCCGGGGTGTCCCTGAGCTCGACGGTCTCGGCGCGCGCGTGCGCCGCCATCCGCAGGCCTGCCGCGCGGGCGGCACGCGCGAGCATCCGCCCACCGGTCTCGTCGAGGTTGCGGGCCATCGGAGTCGCACCGTGGTGCACCACGGTGACCCTCGCTCCGTGCTCGGCCGCGAGCAGCGCGAACTCCATGCCGAGCACCCCCGCGCCGAGCACGACGATCGCTCCGCCCCCGGCGACCACCGGCGCGACCGCCTCCGCGTCGGCCACGTCGCGCAGCGCGAGCACGCCCGCGGGCAGCGCCCGGCGTCCGCCGTCGCGGCCCGGCACCGGCGCGGCGCCGCGCTCGTGCCTGGTGTGCTCCAGCCCGGCCAGGGTCGGCACGTTGGCACGCGCGCCCGTCGCGAGCACGAGCCGGTCCCAGGCGAGCTCGTCGCCCGCCGAAGTCCGCACGCGGCGTGCGGCACGGTCGATGGCGATCGCGGTCTCGTCGAGCCTGATCCGCACCCCGGCCGTGCGCGCCGCCGCGGTATCCGCGATCTCGAGGCGCTCCCGTGAGGTCGCGCCCACGGCGTACTCGGCCAGCAGCACGCGGTTGTACGCATCGTCGGCTTCCGCTCCCAGCACCGTGAGCGACACCCGCCCCGCGGTCACCGCGGGCAGCATCTCCTCGACGAAGCGGGCACCGACCGGTCCGTACCCGATCAGCACGATCCGCAACGGGGCGGTCATGCCGGCACCTGCTCGACGTTCACGGATGCGACTCCGTTCTCCCCGACCGCCGGGGTGACGACCACCATGGTGCGCTTGAACTCCGGCATGCCCGAGATCGGATCCGTCACCGCAGCGGTCAGCAGGTTGGCGGATTCCTCGTCCGCGAAGTGGAACGGCAGGAACACCGTGTCGAGGCGGATCCGCTCGGTCAGCAGAGCGTCCGCCACGACGCGTCCTCGACGATTTCGGACCACGACCGGATCCCCGTCCGCGATGCCGAGCCGGGCGGCCGTCGCGGGGTGCAGTTCGGCGCGGGCGCGTGGCTGGGCGTCGCTCAGCTCGGCGACCCGCCGAGTCTGTGCACCGGACTGGTAGTGCTCGAGCAGGCGCCCGGTGATGAGCGCGAGGAGCGCAGAGCGAGGCTGCTTGCCTCCCGCCCGGCCATCGCCAGGCTCCTCGTCGAGCACCTCCTCAGCGCGGTCCTGCGGCCGCACCGGCACCAGCCGCGCCCGGCCGTCCGGGTGGGCGAACCGCTCGGCGAACAGTCGCGGCGTGCCGACCGAACCCGCGGGGTACGGCCAATGCGCGGCGACGCCCGCAGCGAGCTGCGCATCGAGGAGCGCGTGGCTGAGTCCCGAGTAGTCCGCGATCCCGCCGGCGGACGCGCGGGCGAGCTCCGCGAACACGACCGCCGGATCCGTCGGCCACTCCGACGGCGCACCCAGCCGGACGGCGAGGTCGGCGAGGATCTCCAGCTCGCTGCGCACCCCGGCCGGCGGCGCCAGGGCACGGCGGCGGCGGATGATCCGCCCCTCGAGCGTCGTCAGGGTGCCCTCTTCCTCGGCCCACTGGGTGACCGGGAGCACCACGTCGGCGAGCGCAGCGGTCTCCGAGAGCACGAAGTCGCAGACGACGAGCAGGTCGAGGGCGCGCAGCCCCGTCGTCACCGCATGCGCGTCCGGTCCGGAGACCACCACGTTCGCGCCGTGCACGAGCAGGGCGCGCACGCCGCCCGGCTGGCCGAGCATGCCCAGCAGCTGCACGGCCGGGACACCCGGCCCGGGCAGGCTGTCCGGATCCACGCCCCAGACCGTGGCCACGGCCGCCCGGGCCGCGGGGTCGGCGATCTTGCGGTAGCCCGGCAGCTGGTCGCTCTTCTGCCCGTGCTCGCGGCCGCCCTGGCCGTTGCCCTGGCCGGTGAGAGTGCCGTAGCCCGAGTCCGGCCTGCCGGGCAGTCCGAGCACGAGCGCGAGGTTGATGGCTGCGGTGGCCGTGTCGGTGCCGTCGACGTGCTGCTCGACGCCCCGCCCGGTGAGGATGTAGGTGCCGCGGCCACGCGCGAGCCGGTGCGCGGTCGCCCGCAACGCCGCGACCGGGATCCCCGTCGCCGCCTGCACCCGCTCCGGCCACCACGGCGCGACGCTGCGCCGCAGTGCGTCGATTCCGACGGTGCGGTCTTCGAGATAGCCGCGGTCGGCGAGCCCATCCGCCAGCACGAGGTGGGTCAGGCCGAGCAGCAGCACGAGGTCGGTGCCGGGCGCAGGCTGCAGATGCGACCCTGCGCCGTCCGCGGTGAGTTCGGCGGTCTGCGAACGGCGCGGATCCACGACGATGAGGCCACCGGCGGCGCGGGCACCCGCGAAGTGCGAGAGCAGCGGCGGCATGGTCGCGGCGACGTTCGAGCCGAGCAGCAGGATCGTATCGGCGTCGTCCAGGTCGGAGACGGGGAAGGGCAGGCCGCGGTCGATCCCGAAGGCCCGGTTCCCCGCCGCCGCGGCGGACGACATGCAGAACCGGCCGTTGTAGTCGATGCGGGAGGTGCCCAGCGCCACGCGGGCGAACTTGCCGAGCAGGTACGCCTTCTCGTTGGTGAGACCGCCGCCGCCGAACACCGCGACCGCGTCGGGTCCGTCGGCCGCGCGGATCGCTCGGATCGACGAGGCGATCCGTTCCAGCGCCTCGCCCCAGCTCGCTGGGCGCAGAACACCGGCGTCGCGGATCAGCGGGGCGGTGAGCCGTTCCGGGGAGTCGAGCAGGGCGGCCGAGGTCCACCCTTTCTTGCACAGACCGCCTCGGTTCGTCGGGAACGTGCGCCCCTCCACCTGCACCGGGGCGATACCGGCCGGATCCGGTGTCAGCCTCATGGCGCACTGCAACGCACAGTACGGGCAGTGCGTGTCCGCCGCGGCGGGAGGGGCGAGGGCCGTCGAGGGAGGGGACCCGGTCATCGCCGCCGCCTCAGATCCGCGCTCCGCGGCGGCGTCCGCGCAGCAGCACGGCGCTCGTGACTCCGCACAGCACGACGTAGGCGACCACGAACCAGCCGAGGCCGGCCGCGTACCCTCCGGTCGCCGCCTTGGACAGCCCGAGCGCCTGCGGGATGAGGAACCCGCCGTAGGCGCCGATCGCGGAGACGATCCCCAGTGCGGCAGCCGCGGCGCGCTGGGTCGCGGCGTCGCCGGACGAGGAGTGCCCGTCTGCGCCGGACCGCAGCGCGAACAAAGTCGGGATCATCCGGTACGTCGCGCCGTTGCCCGCGCCGCTCGCGACGAAAAGGAGCAGGAAGAAGCCGAGGAACAGCCAGAACGAGTGCAGCGGAAGGGTGAGCACCACGGCGAGGGCGCCGAGCGCCATGACCGCGAAGGCCGCGATCGTCACCGCGCTGCCGCCGAACCGGTCGGCCAGCCGTCCGCCGAAGGGACGCGCGAGGGATCCGACCAGCGCCCCGACGAACGCGAGCGAGAGCATCGCACCCCCGACGGGGAAGGCGGTGAACGCCGGGAACTGGTCGGCGATGAGCTTCGGGAACACCGCGGAAAAGCCGATGAAGGATCCGAACGTGCCGATGTACAGCAGCGCCATGAGCCACAGCTCCGGGTAGCGGAGCGCGGCGAGCGACGCCGCGATGTCGGAGCGGGCGTTGGTGAGATTGTCCATCCGGCGCCAGGCGCCCAGGGCCGCGATCAGGATGAGCGGCACCCAGATGAGGCCCGCGAGCGGCAGATGCAGGGTCGCGCCGGCTCCCAGGGTGATCACGATCGGCACGGCGAACTGGGCCACCGCGGCGCCGAGGTTGCCGCCGGCGGCGTTGAGCCCGAGCGCCCAGCCCTTCTGCCGCTGCGGGTAGAAATAGGTGATGTTCGCCATCGAGCTCGCGAAGTTGCCGCCGCCGAGGCCGGCGAGCGCGGCGACAGCCAGCATCACGGGGAACGGCGTGTCAGGGTTCGACACGCACAGCGCGAGTCCGAGCGCGGGGATCAGCAGGAGAAGCGCCGACACCACCGTCCAGTTGCGCCCGCCGAAGCGCGGCACCATGAACGTGTAGGGGAAGCGCAAGGTCGCCCCCACCAGACTCGGGATCGAGATCAGCCAGAACGTCTCCGAGACCGTGAAGTGGAATCCGGCGGCCGGCAGCGCTACCACCACGATCGACCACAACTGCCAGACCACGAAGCCGAGGAACTCCGCGAAGATCGACCAGCGCAGGTTCCGCTGCGCGATCGCGGAGCCCGCAGTGCGCCACTGCTCACCGTCCTCCGCATTCCACCCCGAGATCCATCGCCCCGGCAGGAATCCGAGGGCGGACCCCGTCGCGGAGCCCTGCGCCGTGTGGGTGGACGTGGTGTTCGTGGCGATGCCGGTCATGCGGACCTCCTAGGAGTGCGTGTGCGATCACGCTAGAAAGCCCGTGTTTCCGGCTGTCGTGTGCGCCGTAACGTCTGCGTGTCGAAGTCCTCTCCTGCCGGGCGAGCGACTGTGAGGTGCTGCGGGGGCACGCTGTGGAGTGCGCGCGAAACCGCTCCCTCCCCTGCCCGCAACGGACTGGAAACACGGGGATGCCACCCTGGACATGGCGAAGCTCCTCGAGTCGGCGTCGCGATGGCGGGATCCTGTTTCGCCGCATCGTCCCGTCTCCCGAGAGGACTGCTCATGGATCCCCTCATCACCTTCGTTCTGGTCGGCTCCCTCGTCGTGGGCGCATCCTGGGCGGCACCACGTCTTCACGTTCCCGCACCGCTGCTCCAGCTGCTGCTCGGGCTGCTCGTCGGGTTCATCCCGGCGGTGCGCGACATCCACCTCCCCTCCGACGCGGTGCTCGTGCTGTTCCTGCCGGCGCTGCTGTTCTGGGAGGCGCTGATGACGCCGCTGCGCGAAGTCCGCCGGGATCTGCGGGTCATCCTGCTGCTGAGCACGCTGCTGGTGGTCGCCACGACCTTCGGCACGGCGGGCATCGGCGTGGCCTTCGGGTGGGGATGGCTGCCCGCACTCGTCCTCGGCGCCGCGCTCGCGCCCACCGATGCCACCGCCGTGGGCGCCCTCGCCCGTGCGCTCCCGCACCGCAACATCGTCCAGCTGCGGGCCGAGAGCCTGGTCAACGACGGCACCGCGCTGGTCATCTACACGATCGTGATCGGGCTGGCCGCGAGCGGCGCGCACTACTCCGCGGGAGAGATCGCGGCCCTCGTCGGCGTGGCATACGGCGGCGGGGCCCTGGTCGGCCTCCTCGGTGGCCTGCTGGGAACCGTCGTGCTCCGGCGCCTGCACGACCCGCTCCTGCATAACGCCGCGCTGGTGCTGGTGCCGTTCGCCGCATTCCTCGCAGCCGAGCAGATCCACGCCTCCGGCGTCATCGCCGTGGTCGTCGCGGGGCTGTATCTGAGTCGCACCGGTCCGCGCTCCGGCACCCCGCAGTCCCGGCAGCAGCGGGACGGCTTCTGGCCGCTCGCCACCACGACGCTGAACGGCGCGCTGTTCGTCCTGATCGGGATCGAAGCGCAGTCCGCGATGCGTTCGGTGCCGGTGGAGAGCATCCCCCTGCTGCTCCTGCTGTGCGTGCTGATCTGGATCGCGATCCTGCTCATCCGTTTCGCTTTCCAGATGATCACCACCTGGGGGATCCGGCTCGTGGACCGCAGCCCCGCCCAGCGCAGGAAGCGGATGACGCATCGTGCCAGGGTCGTGTCGACCGTCGCGGGGTTCCGTGGGGCGATCTCCCTGGCCGTCGCGCTCGCCGTGCCCGCGGCGATGCCGGGTCGCGCCGAGATCATCTTCGTCGCGACCGGGGTCGTGGTCCTCACGATCCTCGCGCAGGGGATGCTCCTGCCTGCCGTGATCCGCTGGGCGCGCCTCGAGCCCGACTCGATGGTGACCGCGGAGTTCACCCGCGCGCACCGGACCGCGCTGCGCTCGGCGATCAAGGCGACGCCGTCACTCGCTCAGGGGATCGACGCCCCGGACCACGTCCGCGAACGGGTCGTGAACGAGTACCGGGAACGGCTCGAGCGGATCGACGCCTCACCGGAACCCGGACGCAGCACCCGGCGCGACCTGGACCACGACTACGCCGCGCTGAGCCTCGCCCTCGTCGACCACACCCGCGACGTCGTGATCCGCCTCCGCAACGACGGCGCGATCAGCGACGCCACGCTGCACCGGTTGCAGACCCGGCTCGACCGCGACGCGCTGCACTTCACGCCGGCGTCCGTGGAGAGGCACGACTGAACGCTCCGTCGCGAGCGATGGCGTGGTCTCCGCCCCGGGACGACGGCATCCTCTCGTTCTTCGCGGAGTGACGGGGGCCGGCCCCCCCCCCCGCGCCCCCCCCCCACCCCGCCGCCGGGCGGCGCGCCGGCCGGGGGGGGGGGGCCCCCCCCCCCCCCCCCCCCCCCCCGTCACTCGGTGCGCTCAGGCGCGCTCGCCTGCGGCCTCCGCAGGAGCGACGCGCACGAGCATCTTGCCCGTGTTGGCGCCGCGCATCATGTCGAGGAACGCGTCGACGGTGTTCTCGATGCCGTCGACGATCGTCTCGTCGTACGCGATCTTCCCCTCGGCGAACCAGGCTGACATCTTCTCCTGGAACTCCGGCGCCAAGCCGAGGTACGCCGCGAGGGTGAAGCCCTTCAAGGTCAGGGCACGGGTGATGATGTTCGCCATGTTGTCCGGCCCCGGGGTGCGGTCGGTCGTGTTGTAGCCGGCGATCGCGCCGCACAGGGCCGCGCGGCCGCCGTCGTTGAACGCGTCGAGCGCCGCCTCGAGGTGATCCCCGCCCACGTTGTCGAAGAACACGTCGATGCCCTCCGGCGCCGCGGCCGCGAGCTGGGCGCGCACGTCGCCGTCCTTGTAGTTGAAGGCGACGTCGTAGCCGTACTTCTCCGTCAGCAGCGCGACCTTCTCGGGCGTGCCCGCAGAACCGATGACCCGCCCGGCGCCGAGCAGTTTGGCGATCTGGCCGACCGCCGTGCCGACCGCGCCGGCCGCGCCGGAGACGAACACGGTGTCGCCCGGCTTCAGCCCGGCGATCGCGGTGAGACCGACGTACGCGGTGAGGCCCGTCATGCCGAGGATGTGCAGGCGCAATGAGGACGAGAGGCCGGGCACGTCGGGCACGGCGCGGAACGTCGATGCATCAGCCTGCACCACGTCGGCCCACCCGTGCTGGTGCAGCACGACCGTGCCGACCGGGAGCTCGGGAGCCTCCGACGCGACCACGCGGCCGATCGCGCCTCCGGTGATGGTCTCACCCAAGGCGAAGGGCGGGACGTAGCTGCGGACGTCGTTCATGCGCCCCCGCATGTACGGATCGACGGAGACGAACTCGTTGCGCACGCGCACCTCGCCGGCGGCGGGTGCCTCGTAGACCACCTCCGCGGTCTGGAAGTCGTCAGGCGTCGGCCAGCCGACCGGGCGCTTCGCGAGCTGGATCTGGGTGCTCAGGGCAGTGGACATGGAACTCCTTCGTGAGGGATGGGTATGCGGGTCAGTGGTCGGTCAGAGCGTGATGCCGACGGCCAGAATGATGACGGCGATCGCGGGGATGACGCCCTGCTTCAGCGCTGCGGCCCGCTTGTCGGGGCTGGAGAGCAGCAGCACGAGCGCCGCAGCGGCCATCGATCCTGCCCCGACGAAGACGAGGGTCGCGCCGACGGCGGGCGCCCCGGCGGCGAAGAAGACGATGCCCACCAGGACGGCGATCGCGAGGAAGAGGTTGTAGAAGCCCTGGTTGAACGCCATCGACTTCGTCGCGAGCGCTTCCTCCTCGCTCGTGCCGAACGTCGCGCGCACACGGGGCGTGGTCCACGCCAGCGACTCCATGACGAAGATGTAGACGTGCACGAGCGCCGCGACTCCGGCGAAGATCAGACCTGCGACCACCATGGAGGGACTCCTCTGCGTGAAACCTTTTCTGTAACGACCTGTCCAATATATACTAGACCGACCGTTACACAAAAGGAGCGCCCATGGCACGCACGCAGAGCTTCGACCGCGACACGGTCGTGCGCGCGGCACGCACGCTGTTCTGGTCGGTCGGCTATGAGAGCGCCTCGATCCCCGAGCTCGAGTCCGCGACAGGCCTCAGCCGCTCCAGCATCTACAACGCGTTCGGCTCGAAGCGCGGACTGTTCGACGCCGCCGTGCAGAGCTACCTCGATGAGGTCGTCCGCCCGCGACTGCAGCCCCTGTCCGGCGAGAGCGTCGAGCCCGACGCGATCATCGTCTACCTGCAGGGCCTGCACGACGCGTTCGGCACCCTGACCTCGATGCCCGCGTCGCACGGCTGCCTCCTCGTGAACGCCGCCGGCGCCCCGATCGCGCAGGAACCGAAGGTCGCCCGCGTGATCGCCGACTATCGCGCAGAGCTCCACGACGCCTTCGCCCGCGGCGTGGAGGCGCACGACCCTCGCCTCGATGCGGAAGGTCGCGAGCGGCTGGTCACCGCGATCACCAGCAGCGTCGTCGCGGCCTTCGCCCTGGCGCGGATCGATGCCGCCGAAGCGGCGCGCGGCGTGGCGTCGGCGATCGAGCTGCTCACACTCCGCACGGGAGCCGCAGCCGGATCCTGATCATCTCGGCCGCCGGACAGGATCCGCCGGGTGACACGGGCAGATCCTGTCACTGACCGGCGAGTTCCCGGATCCCGTGAACCTGCCGTCTCCTCGCCTCGTGGTCCACACGGGGGGCCTCCGTCCCCCGTGCGCGCCGAGCGATGGAGATGAAGACGATGAACGCGACTGACGACCAGATGACCGACGCCCCTGCCGCGGAGACGGAGAGTCGGCCTCGCACGCCCTCCGGCGAAACCGCATCGCCCCTCCGCCTGGTGTGGCCCGTCCTGCGTATCACGATGGCGCTGGTGTTCTTGTGGGCCTTCCTCGACAAGACGTTCGCCCTCGGATTCAGCACGGGCCGAGACCCCAAGACCGGAGCCGTAGACCTCTTCGGCGCCGCCGCCTGGATCCACGGCGCATCACCGACGACCGGATTCCTGCAGTTCGGGACTCAGGGCCCGCTGTCCCCTCTGTTCCACGGACTGGCGGGCAACGTCGTGATCGACTGGCTGTTCATGCTCGGCATGGGCGGCGTCGGCATCGCTCTCCTCCTCGGGATCGCCACCCGGATCGCGACGGTCTCGGGCGTGGCCCTCATGGTGCTGCTGCGACTCGCGGTGTGGCAGAGCGCCACCAACCCGATCATCGACGAGCACCTGGTCTACGCCCTGGTCCTGATCGCGCTCGCCATCACGCCCGCCGCACGCATGGCGAGCCTCGACGCGCCCTGGCAGCGCCTGCCGATCGTGCGGCGGGTTCCGATCCTGCGCTGACTTGTCCGATCTCACGGGAGTTGTCCGACGTTGCGGCACTATACACGCGTGAATCCGCGGATCTCGCGGTGGCTACCAGCCATCGCCGTGGTGCACTCTCATGGGGTCGGTCATGCTCTCCAGCCAGCGCCTCGCGAATGTGAACGCACCCGTGCCCTCCCGACGGAGATGCCGGCTGCTATGCGCAGCGGCGTAACTTGCGACTCCTATTGCCAGGTGGCGGGGTCGGGATCGATGCCGCGCGCGCGTGCACTGGCGTCGATGATGCGTCGCAATCACGAGGTGAGCCCGGTGCGGACTCCGTCGCTAACGCTGCAAGGCAAAGCCTCTACACACCCGCAGTAGCGGGCACGCCATGCGATCTAAGATTGTGCTCCTCCGGAATGAGGATGCCGCCGGACGTATTCGCGGAGTTCGCGTACGCCTGGATTCTTGCCGGCTCTAGCTCGGGCGGATTCGGCTCGTTGAACTCAAACCGCAACTGGATCGACGGATGCAGCCACAGCGTAGAGCGACCGCGCGGCTGATCGTCATCATGCGCCCAGGACAACGTGAAGCTCTCATTGCGGCGCAGTTTCGTCGCGATCACGACCTTGAGATGCGCCAGAGTCACGTCGTCGATCTCGATCGGATGCTCGGCACTGCCGTAAAAAAAGTACACCGATGTCATTCACCCTATTCAGCCTGCTAGTCGCCACGGAAACCCGTTACCAAGAGACAGGAGCAAGATGATCGCTATGTGGTGAGTACTTCCACGGTCCCACGCGTCGGCCCCAAGAAGACAATGATGCGGGATCCATCCACGGTCGCATCGGAGCAAGGAAGACGGGAGAGCGCCAGAGCTGCCGTGGGCGCTGGCACCCTGGCGTTTCATCGCCCCACGAGTCGCAGTTATCCGGGACCGAGACGCCTGTGCGTCGCTGCCCATTGTGATTCGTACGGCCGCCGACAGGTCGTTGTTAGTACCGTTCGGCGAGAGCTTCCCGGTGTAGATAGCAGGCGCTGTGGATTATGCCGACGCCACTCGGGTCCCCGGATCATGCGCATGATGCGAGCTTCGTTTTCGGGGCTCTGGTGCGAACGAATTTCGGCTTCGCGTTCCGGATGAGGTTTTCGGATTCCGAGTTGACACACATGGCCCCACTCTGTACCTTTGAGTACAGTCTGAACCGATCGGTACAGACAAAACCTCAAACTAGGAGTCATCATGTCCCGTCCGCCCCTTCCCCCGTTCACCGAAGAGACCGCCATCCAGAAGGTCCGCGCCGCCGAAGACGGCTGGAACACTCGTGATCCGGAGCGCATCGCTCTCGCCTACAGCGAGGACAGCTGGTGGCGGAACCGTTCCACCTTCGTGCAGGGTCGCCCGGCCATCATCGAGTTCCTTTCCGGCAAGTGGGAGCGCGAGCTCGACTACCGGCTCATCAAGGAGCTGTGGGCCTACACTGGCGATGTGATCGCCGTGCGATTCGCCTACGAGTACCACGATGCTTCGGGCCAGTGGTTCCGCGCCTTCGGCAACGAGAACTGGCACTTCGACAAGGACGGCCTCATGACGCACCGCCACGCGAGCATCAACGACGTCGAGATCGACGAGTCCGACCGCAAGTTCTTCTGGGACAACTCCGGCCCCCGTCCCGCCGACCACCCCAGCCTGAGCGAGCTCGGTCTCTGATGGCCAGAACCGTCCTCGACCGGTCCGACGTGGTCCTCGCCCTCGCCGGCGTGTTCCGTAAGCGGGGCTTCGAGGGTGGTTCCCTGTCCTTCATCCAGCAGGAGACCGGCGTCGGCCGCGGAAGCCTCTACCACTTCTTCCCCGAGGGGAAGACGGACATGGCCCGCGCTGTCCTCGACCAGGTCAGCGACTGGTTCGAAGAGAAGATCTTCGTTCCTCTCCGCACCGCGACCGATCCCCAACAGGCGATCGCGGACATGTCGCGGGAGGTCGCCGGGTACTTCATCTCCCGTGAACGCGTGTGCTTGTTCGCTGCGATGACGTTGGGGGAAGAGCAGGAGACCTTCGCCAAGTCGGTGAGAACCTACTTCACCGATTGGGTCGACGCCCTCGCTGGCGTGCTCCGTGCCGCCGGCCTTTCATCCCAGGAATCGGCAGACCGTGCGCTGGACGCGGTCGCCGCCATCCAGGGCGGGCTGATCCTGGCCCGCGCCTACGATGACGATCAGACCTTCCTCGGAATCGTCGACCGCACCGAGAAGAACCTTCTCGCCGTCATCCACTGAGCGGGAACCCGAGCCTCCCACGAGGCTCTCCGCAGGACCCGACCAGCACCACCACGGCGCGCCGCATGCGGCCGAACGATCGACCGCATGCGCGCGCCCACCGGCGACAACCGGCGCCGCAGGTCCGTCCCACCTCGCTGCCCACCCGACACCGAGATCGTCGCAGCATGCCGTTGCGACGCAACGCCTGCCGCCTCGACACCCAGGCGGCGCATCGAAGGAGAGCACCATGCCGTACATCACCGTCCAGGACAACACCAGCATCTTCTACAAGGACTTCGGCCCCCGTGACGCCCAGCCGATCATGTTCCACCACGGATGGCCGCTGTCGTCCGACGACTGGGACGCGCAGATCCTCTACTTCCTCGCCAAGGGGTTCCGCGTCATCGCCAGCGACCGGCGCGGCCACGGGCGCTCCTCCGACGCCGGCACGGGGCACGACATGGACCACTACGCCAGCGATGTCGACGTCGTCGTCCGCCACCTCGACCTGCAGAACGTCATCCACGTCGGGCACTCCACGGGTGGCGGACAGGTCGCCCGATATGTCGCCAAGTACGGCCAGCCGCAGGGCCGCGTCGCCAAGACCGTCCTCGTCGCAGCCGTCCCCCCGCTCATGGTCCAGACCGAAGAACACCCCGACGGTGTCCCCATCGCCGTCTTCGACGGCTTCCGCGAAGCCCTCGCCGCCAACCGCGCTGAGTTCTTCACCGCCGTCGCCTCGGGCCCGTTCTACGGCTTCAACCGCGACGGCGCCGAGCGGTCCCAGCCGATCATCGCGAACTGGGTCCGCCAGGGCATGACCGGCAGCGCGCTTGCTCACTACGAGGGCATCAAAGCGTTCGCCGAGACCGACCAGACCGCCGACCTCAAAGCGATCACCGTCCCCGTGCTCGTCCTGCAGGGCGACGACGACCAGGTCGTCCCTTACCAGGATGCCGCGCTCAAGCAGGCCGAGCTGCTCCACGACGCCACCCTCAAGGTCTATGAAGGACTCTCGCACGGCATGCTCACCACCGACGCCGAAACCCTCAACCGGGACATCCTCGCGTTCATCCAGCAGCCCTGAACGGTTGCACCTCGCCGCTCGCTGCACAGCTCGTCGAGAGGCTGCCCTCGGATCGACAAGTCCCCGACGCCGCGGCGTCGCAGCGCCGGTCGATGAGTCTGGCCGGATGTGAGCGAGGCCCGAGAATCCCCGGACCTCTCCACAGCTCAGCGCTCGATCCTCGGCCTCAGCGGGCCGATCGGCGCGCTGTAGTGGAGGCGGTCGGTGGCCCCCTCGCCTCCACCGGCACGATCGGTTTCGGATCGGTGCTGCGCTGCAGGCGCGTGCCAGACGTAGCGTCTCGCCCGCAGGGTCCATCCGTTCGGAAGGCCCGCCGGCACGCGGCGGCGGATCAATCACGAGCCGCCGCATGCCGTCCCCTGCAGCCTCCACCCGAACCCACCCAACCGCGTTCGAGCCAAATCAGTGGTCAGAGTCACAACGGACCTCCCGACCGGCCCGGTGGCCTTGGGCGCATCCGTGATACGGTCCGGACTTGCACGCGAGCTGCGCCCCCAACCCACCGACCGCCCGGACACGCCGTGGTTCGACAGGTCGAATGAGAAGACGACAGGTCGAATGAGACTCCCGATAACTCGAGTGAGAACACGACAGCTCGAGTGAGAACGGACAACCTTGTCCGATCTCACGAAAGTTGTCGTGAGTTGAGACGCAGCTCCCGCGGATTTCCGGGGCAGCCGCAGACGGCAAATGGAATGACTTGTCTCATGACAGTTGTCAGAATCTCGGCAACTGACGTCACGGTCGGACTTACCCTTCGCCGGTGTCGCCTTGCGAATCAACGTCACCGGCGAAGCACACCAGCTCAGGAGTCGTGAGAGCCCTTCGCGTCAGCCGTGTGGATCGGCTTCAACGGCCGACCCACTGTCTCAGTCGTGGATCCGATTCTGGGCATCGAGCGATGATGAAGTCGGTCGCGTGCATCACAGATCCCAATTCCTTGCGATCACCCTTGCAACCGAAGCCACACGCCTGCCACCGTGGGGCCCTTCCGCTGGGCGAGCTCAGCTAGCATCGTGGCCATGAGTATCGAGTACAGCCCGACCCGGGTAACTGCCATTGCGGCGGGCAACGAGAATCGCCTTCTCGAGTTGCTTGATGAGTGGCTCGCGGCCGCAGGCGAGGAAGATGCTCCGGATGACGGTGTTTCCTTCGAGGTCGACCCTCGGACCAACCGGATAAAGGTTCATCTCGATGGAAGTCAGAGCACCCGGGACGTCCAGCGTGCTGTCCGCGACTGGGTCAGCGAGAGGCGCCGACTCAAAATCAACGAGTTCAGTGTCCACGAGTACCCACAGGCGATGGAGATTTGGCGGCGATTTGAAATTGAACTTCGAGACGGCGCGTACGTCGCGACATTCCTGGAGGCAACCGGCGAGTACACGATCATCGGAACTAATGGAGTCGAAATCGGCTCAATCTCGGTGGGTCCAGGGGGCTGGGTAGGCAGGAGTCGATCGATCGATTCCTCCTTGTCTGCGACGACCACCGAAGCGCGCGACACCCCACGAGAAGCATTGGGCGAACTACTTCGAACCCTTGGTTATCAGCGTTAGCGAGGATGCCGAGTCAGGGGTAATCAGCTGCGCAGAGGTCCTCGGTGGGCGATGCGCGTTTAGGGGCGTCGTGTACAGGCACCGAAGGTGCATTGGAGTAACACCGCGGCCTTCGATACTCATCAGGTGGGACCCGAGAATGCATATACCGCGAAAGATGAGGAACCCCCCAACGTGGGATGAATATAAGGCGGCGGTAAGAAAGGAAGACCGCGACAGCCTGCTAGCGAGGTGCGCCGAGGCCACCGCGGCGTTGTCCCGCGGCGAGGTCACCGACGAGTTGAAGGCGAAGGGACTCGTCGACTGGAACGTCGCCGATGTCGCTCGCACAGCCCTCGCCTGGGGCGGGTTTAAGAGGCCCGAGGCCGATGGACAGACGCTTCTGCGATTGTGCAACATGAATGCGCTCCTCATCGATGAAGGCGAGGTTGCGCGCGCAAATCCGTCGGAGCGACTTGCGCAGATCCTTCCCCGCATGATTTTCGAGCAGTTCCCGAGACAGCGGTCTCCCTTTGACCTGATCAGTCGGACACTCCTGCTCTTCGGAAGTGCAAGCGAAGTCCCGTCTGGCTTCACTCCGAAAGCGATGGTGCCGGGATGGTTTGAGTCGATCACCGGTCTCACGCTCGACGAGTACGTCGAATCGATCTTCATCATCTGGGTCGAGACTCAGCAGAGGAACGGGGCGTTCTCCCTCGAGTTGCTCGATGGACCGGGCTACAAGGGCCTTGAGCACGTCTTCTCATTCGACGCAGTGCGAAAGACGTTCACCGAGCACCTCCTCACAACGCCGAACGACTTCAAGTCCGTCAACCGCCGCTGGCAAGACAAGGCGACGTCGCCCCAGAAAAAGTACGCCTTCAACCCGCTAATGAGCCGACCATTCATCGACGGCGTGGCTGAGTTTCCACTCGCGCCATGGGTACAGGCAATCGTCGCGAAAGCTTCGCCGGCGTCGATCTACCACCTTGGTTTCGAAAAGCTCGGGAAAGGATTTCCTGACGAGCTCGGGCATGTGTTCCAGCACTACGTCGGGCGCCAGCTAGAGCTAATCACTCAGCGTCGTGAGGTGATCCCCGAACTTCGTTATGGCCCAACCCATTCGTCGATCGACTCGTGTGACTGGTTCCTCGATCTCCCGGGCCTGCTCGTTCTCATCGAATGCAAGTCGCGCCAGCCAATCGAGAGCTTGAGAATCGGCAGCGACCGCTGGGTCGACGTAATCGCCGATAGCACTGGACACGGCATCGGCCAGCTCAACGAATCGCACCGCAACATTGATACCATCGCCGCACTCAACCCCAAGATCGATCCGGGAAAGCCGCGGGTTGGGCTCGTCGTCACAATGGAGCCGTTCTACATCAACGAGAACTGGTTCGTGCGAGAGCGGCTCGTCGAGGCCGAGTTCCCTGTCGGGGTGATATCAGCAGGCGAGCTCGAGTCTCTCGTTACTCTCAGCGCCGACGAACTCGCTCAGGCGCTACGCGAAGCGTCAGACACTGCCGACGACAACGTCATGCTACTTACGCAGGTACTCAATGCGACTCAGGGTCGGGAGAACTCCCTCATCGTGTCGACGTTCGATTCCATCGGGCTGATTTCCCGCACGGCGGACGAGTCAAGTCGTCGACGCGGAGAGGGCGAGTCTGCAGCCAGCGGCTGAAGTCTTCTCATCCTTCCAGTCCGGCCACCACGACCAGACATCTCGGATGCCACCGGCGTCAATAGCAGATCCAACCGCCAACTACGCAGTCTGCCGTTGTTCCCCTAGGGGACGGCTTCCTTTCACGACCGGTCAACGACAAGAACCGGTCGCACGAGTAATGCCTGCTCTGACCGGTCAACGTCGGCGACTACGCCAACAACTTTCGCCCGAGCGATGGGCCGCTGCCGTCTCCAGTCCATCGTGTGACCGTCGATGGCGACCTTGTGACATTCGGCTCGTGAGGTCTGCTCCCTCGCGAATACCGCGGCTTGGCCCGGCTCAACGGGTTCCCACCGCTGCACCGAGGAGACATGGCCAGCGACATCCGCCCCTTGGAGTTGCAGCTCCGACGCTACAAGCTCTGAGAGAGTGGAAGGATCTGACGGATAATTGTGGCCAATCTTCATCAACGCCTCCTTCGTTGGATCCGCCCACACGCTCCCTCGAACGTTGTCCAGGGATCCCAGCAACATCACTTCGTAGCGGTCGGCGAACCCATGACCCCAGAACGTCTTGACCCATTCGCCATACGGGCCATCCACGTGCTCTCCCAAATAAGCGAAGGGCATGACCCCCACGTCCAAATGGGCGATAGTCACATCAATCAGTTGACCCGCGCAGACCGGATCAAGCAGATGGCGGTGCACTGGACGGAGGCGACGGGCCCGGCGCAGAGCCTGCTCAACTCGTTCCGCTGAGCTCGGGGTCCGGGCCTCGGCATGACTCCGTTTCAGACTGAAGAGCCTCTGGACTCCGGTTTCCCAACTAGTCGTCACTGTGGTTGAGCCATCATCGATCTCCGCGAGGCCGCGCTCTGACAAGTAGTACATATTCGACGATCCCACAGTCCCTGTACGTCGATGGCGCACAACGCACGAACGCCGCTGTGGGTCTGCTGAATGACGAGGTGATGCCTGGTCATCTAGCCCGCCCAACTAAGCCAGCGTCACACCCTGGTAACTCTGTATCGGTGTCGAGCACGAGCAAGTGTCGGAGGCCTTCGCCAGACTGTGTGCCAATGGCACGGCCACGATATGGTTCCGATCAACGGCGGAGGGGGACGCGATGACCGAGTTGAGGCCACAGAACTCTCTAGATGCCCTCGCGCTTCTTCACTCGCGTCTCGATTCTCACTTCAGCGAGTTGAAAGAGCAGAGGCAGGCGTTCTCCACCGAAGCTCCTGTGTTCGCTCTCGAACACGGGCTTTCCCTGGCCGACATCGACGCGCTGAACGCAAGCGTGCGATTCGCCGTCGCCCACGGTTTCAGCGCCCTGTATTGGCGGCAAAACTGGCTACCGTTCGTTGTCTACGCGGCAGAGTCCGGCTACGACTACGAGGGCAACGAATTCTGGCCGAGTTTCGAGCAAGCCACACCGGGCTGGGCGGTCGACGGCGATCGGGACCGTATCCGGATGATGTTCAGGAGGTTCGGCTCTGACTACGGTGGGGCTATCCCCACCGGCGGCTTCGCACAGAACTTCCCGATCATCGCTTGGCCGATTACCCACGCCGTTCTGCCGGTATATCTGCAGCGCCACCTCGCTCAGTTGCTTTACGAGTTCCGTATGGGATTGACCACCGAACTTCTCCGGCAGCCGGAGGACCTTGGCAAGCAGTTGTCGGCTCGCGCCTGGGGCTACACTGAGCGGTTCCGCATCTTCTGCTCAAATACGTCACTGCTCGGGCATGTCGCAGCGGCGCTGCTCTCCGGTGAGGATGAAGAGTCACCTTACCTGCTGCACTCGACGCTGCTGCGGCTGGTCGAGGGGCTGGAGCAGGAGCGCCAGTCCAAGTTCTGGTTGCAGGGAGCCCGAAACGCTGCGAGTCGAGTCCGCGCCCACGGCTTTCAACCTGGAGCCTCCCGCGCCGGAGCACGCGCTCAGCGGGGCCGGCTACCGAACCCGACAGACCCGCACCTCGTCCTGCAGGGTAGCGATACGGGGTGGCGCGCGTATGCCCAGTTGCCAGATCTCCGCAGCTTGAGCCGCCGGCTGACCCACGTCTACGACGAACTGCGTACTCGACGCGCACGGGTGGCAGGCGCCGAAGACATCGTCTTGGCTCGTGGCCGTCTCGCGACGCCGGGCCAGCAGGTCCGACTAACTCATTGGCCCGACCCCGACACATCATTCATCGAACTCGAGGACGGCAGTAACGATGTCAACGCCTTGCTTCGCGACCAGGTGGAGATGTCTCGTGGTCCGGTCTGGTTGTTCAAGCGGCGGGCACCTGGCCTGGCGGTCGAGGTCAAGAGCAAAGTGGTCCGCCCCGACAACACCTACTACCTCGTCCACGGTGAGGGCTGGGTAGGTGAGGGCGCTCCTGGCCTGGATCCGATCACGCTTGACGTGGCCGGCGCAGCGGCAAGTCGACTGGTTGTGCCCGAGCAACTCACCCCAGCAGAGTCCAATGCCCTCGTAGCCGCCGGGCTGAGCGTGGTCACCAACGTGGCGATTCATCCAATCGGAATCGTCGCAAGTTCGTGGGACGGTGAAGGAGTCGTCGAGTGGCTTGCTGGTGAGCCGGGTCTAATCGGCATCCACGCCGAGCAAGTTCCGATGGGCTGCACTCTGAGTCTGGACGGCGAGCGATACAACCTCGAATGGCCCGAGGGCAGCGGCGAACTCCTCCTGAGCCTGGACGATCTCGCGGTGGGCGACCACGAGTTGCACGTCACCTTGACTGGCGACGCACAGCAAACCTTGGCCGAGGGATCGCTGCTGGTGACTATCCGCGACCCTCAGGTGCGCCGCGATGCCGCAGAGGTCGGCGAGGGAATCCGGTTGCTGGCATCGCCGGCCCGCCCGACCATGAGCGAGATTTGGGCACCTGGAGCGGTCACGATCGCGGGGCCCGATGGCCTGCGAGTCGACCTAGTCATATCGCTCCGAGGTGAGACCGACCGGGAACTAGCCAAGATCTCGCATCCCATCACCTTGCCGCTTCTCGACTCCGATTGGATCGGCGTCGCCAAGAAAGTCCGCGACGACAGCCGCTTCACCGGGAACTTCGATCAGGCCGAGTCGCTGGAGCTGACGGTATCTCGCGTAGGGGTCGGCCAAGCCACACTTCGGGCAGATCGCGGCTTCCAGCCCCTGCGGTGGCAGTTACTTCGAGAACGAGAGCAGACCCGTGCCCACCTCATCGATCGGACCGACAGCCCCGGCACACGGGTGCTCTTGTACCGTTTCGAAACACCGGTGGCCCTCGAAGAACTCGACCCGAACTCCGACGTAGTTGCTCCGGCGACTGGCGGTCTCCTGACCGCGAAAGGTGGAGAGGGGATCGACGCTTCCGCCACCATCCTGCTCCCGACACGACCGAACGACCTGCTGGGAATTCGTGTTAAGCCGAACGTCCCGACCGGGCCGCGGACTCCGGGGGAACTCCTTCGACTGGTGTTTCACTACCGGCGGTGGGCAGAGGCCGACCTGCCCGGTGACATCTTCGCCCAGCACCATCGGGACGCCGTACTCGAAGCCATCACACGTGCGCTGGTTTCTCTAGCGTGTGGAAACCGCTGGGCAGCCGTTGAGAATAGACTCGCCAACTCGAACGATCCCCTCGGTCTGATCGACGAGGTGCAGGCTCTCGTTGGAGATAGCGATGATCACAAGCGCCTGGCGAAGAAGATCGGACGCAGCCTCTACGCATGGCAAGACCCGGCCTCCCTCTTGACGGGATTTGACGAGGTCATCCAGGGGTCATTGCGAGCCAATGGGGTAATAGGGCATGACTCGGCTCCGCGATTTCTTCTGTCGCTTGCGGGGCGCCCCAGCCAAGTGCTGTCCTGGCAGGAAGTCGAGCGAGGCTATCTGATGCAGCAAGTCATCGCTTCACCAGCGCTGCTGCGTGCCGCCAGATTCGCCGTCGTCGGCACCCGGCTAATGGGTGAAGCCGAGCTAGCGGCTAGGGGGTTCTGATGGGTATCGCCACACGCACCGTAGACGAGGTCGCCATGATCTCGGTCCGAGCCTTAGGCCTGGACGAGGAGTGCTTCGGCCTGGACTACCCGGAGGCGGTTGCCGCTTCGGTGCGACGTGCCGCATCCTTCCTATGCCCGACGACGCCGCGAGCCTTGACGGATGCCGTGCTCGAGGCGTTGACTCCGGTGCTGCCAGAGCCGCCAACCCGCGATGACATTATGGCCTTGATCGATCAACTAGTCTCAGGAGGCGACCTACTGGAGATGGCCGATGCCACTTCAGATCGCAAGATTCGCCTGTTGTACCTTGGGCCACCAAGCTTTGTGCCGAAGTCAGCTAACCGCTTTCTCCTGACAGGCATTCGCCCGCACGGAGCAGCGCTGGTTCCGGCCGATGTTGCCGTCGAGGCGGAGGCTCACATTCGGGCGGTTTTGCTCGACGGCGATGACGCGGAAGACAGACTTCGGGCGGCCGGGCTGCACAAGATCAGTGTTCAACACTGGATCGGCCAGCCCGCAATCGTGGCGGCCCAAGACTTCATCGACCACTTCCGGCAGCGCCTCGCCAACTCACCGGCAGCTGGGTTCGTCGACGGGCTGACCATCATCAACCCCGGATCTCGGCCGACCTACTACAAGGGACGCTGGCGCGCGCCGGCATCAGGAGACAACGGCGACTACGTCGGGCGGCGCCCGCAGGCGTACGGCGCCGACCGTTGGTGCGTTGTTCGGCTGGTCGACGGGGCACCGGAGAAGTTGCTCGACCTACCGCTAGACAACGCTGTGTCTCCTGCGCGTGATGACGCCTGGCGCTTGCAGGCGGCCATCGACGCGGCCCGCCACACGCCGCTTGGCTATCGGGTCCAGCCGATTCCAGGCACGACGCCGATTACCGAGTACATCGTCGACTTCTTCTCGCCGCTGCCCAGTTGGGTAGAGCGGTACCTTGAACTGGCCGGAGTCTCCGTGGATAGGTCCCGCGGCGCCTTGTTCTCGTACCGTATTCCGGCATCTGCACTCGCAGAACTCCAGTCAGTGGTGACCGGGACTCTGTGGATGACGACTACCCAGGGGGACAACCAGTGACTGCAGAAGCACCAACCATCGCCGAGACGATCACCAAGATTCAGTCCGCTCTTCGCGAGTACATCGAAGCGACCTATCACATCGGCCATCCGACGCTCATCGAGCAGCGCCGCGAGATTCTCGACCAGGAAGGCGTCATCTCTCAAGCGCCGTTTATCGAGAGCACACCTCGCTACCAGACCGGCCGCCGCTTCTCAGACTTGGAGCTCGATCCGTCCGCCCAGAAACTCTTCGCGTCGATAGCCAGCAACGTAGGCGGATCGCGACTGCTCTACGACCCGCCCTACACGCATCAGGCCAAAGCACTCGAATGGACTATGCGAGATGGCCTGAGCCTGGCGGTGACCACTGGCACTGGTTCGGGCAAGACCGAGTCCTTCCTTTTGCCAATGCTGGCGAAGCTGGCTCGGGAGGCGGCCAACAGCCCGCAATCCTTTGCACGTCCAGCAGTCAGGGCATTGGTCCTCTATCCGATGAATGCGCTGGTCAACGACCAACTGGGACGTCTCAGGCTGCTGCTGGGCGACAATCGGGTCACCAACCAGTTCCAGTCGTGGGCAGGACGTCCGGCTCGCTTCGCCCGCTACACCAGCCGCACGCTCTACCCGGGGGTCCGCAAGACGGAGCGCGACCAGACACGCCTCAAGTCAGTCGAGGACTTCTACATCGACCTGCTGGACCGTCAGGACGATCCAAATGCTCGTCACCATGAAGCTGCGTCCAAGCTGGTTGGTCAATTGAGACAGCGCGGCAAGTGGCCTGCCAAGCCAGATCTCCGCACTTGGTACGGGACCAAGGGAAGCCGGTGGAAGAACAGCTCTGGTGAATTCGTCCGGGCGATCGTGCAGCCCGAAGATTCGGAGCTGCTCACGCGGCATGAGGTTCTCGCGGCCCCGCCGGACGTCCTGATCACCAACTATTCGATGCTCGAATACATGCTGATGCGTCCGCTCGAACGACCGGTGTTTGACGCCACCCGCGCGTGGTTGGCGGACAACCCGAACGAGAAGTTCCTGCTGATCGTCGACGAAGCACACCTCTACCGCGGTGCCGCTGGCGCCGAGGTTGCTCTACTCCTGCGTCGACTTCGAGCCCGGCTGGGCGTTCCAGCCGACAGGCTCCAGGTCATCGCCACCAGCGCGAGCTTCAACGATCAGGCCTACGCCAGTGCCTTCGCCGCGCAGCTTTCTGGCAAAGATCCCGCGGAGTTCCGGACCGTCACCGGAGAACTGAACCTGCGATCGACTGCGGCACCGGGGACGATGAGCGACGCGAGCCTCCTGGCAGGACTACCGCTCGACGACTTCTACGACGGCAATACTGAACCCGAAAGAGTCGCGGCCGTGCAGGAGTTGCTAGACGCCCGCTGCATCTCGGCCAGCCCGGACGACGGGGTCGGTGTTCTGCTGCACCGGGCGTTGTCGGACTACGAGCCGATGGGTCTGCTGGTCAACGAGACTATGCAGGAAGCCCAGCCCGTCGGTGAGCTCGGCGGCAAGATCTTCCCGGATGCCGATCGCGAGACCGCAGATCGAGCCGTCACGGCGCTGGTAGCACTCGGCAGTGTAGCCAGACTTAGCGCCGATGATGCTGGTCTGCTGCCCTGTCGCGTTCACGCCTTTTATCGAGGGTTGCCCGGCCTGTGGGCTTGCGCTGATGCCGACTGCACTGCTGCCGCCCGCGACACCGCGGGACCGGTCGGGAAACTCTACGGACAGCCGCGGGAGACATGTGAGTGCGGGGCGCGGGTGTTCGAGCTCTACACCTGCAGGCACTGTGGGTCGGCCTACCTGCGTGCCTACACAGACGACCCGGCCAGCCCGAAGTCGCTTTGGCATGAACCAGGCAATAGCTTCCAGACCGCCACAGGTCCGGTACCGCAGTTGCAACCGCTCGATCTTTTGGTCGAAGAACCCGACCCCGATCAAGCTGCCGAGATCGCCGATCTGGATCTCATCACTGGGCGACTCAACCCGGTCAAGCTCGGGTCACGCACTCGAAGCGTCTATCTGCCGGGCAAGCGGAACGGCGAGGTGGTCGATACCGACGATGACGACGAGGACGACGGAGATAACAAGACCACTGGCAGCGGCGAATTCAAGCCATGCGGAGTTTGTCGCAAGCTGGCTGGATTCGGGCGTTCCTCGGTCCAGGATCACCAGACAAAGGGCGACCAGCCCTTCCAGGCCCTGATCGCTCGGCAGATTGAGGTCCAACCTCCTTCCAGCCCCTACAGCGACTTCGCACCACTTCGCGGACGCAAGGTGCTGGCGTTTTCGGACTCTCGCCAGGTGGCGGCTCGACTTGCTCCGAATTTGCAAAGCTACGCTTTGCGGGACGTTATCCGACCACTGGTCATCCGCGGTTGGGGCGAAATCGCCAGGTTGCCCGGCATGGACAAGCAGATCGGCCTGCACCAGTTGGTGCTGGCGACTCTGGTCGGTGCCAAGAAGCTCAAAGTCCGGCTTAGGCCGGAGCTTCGCCAGGGTGAGTCGATGGCCGTACTACGGGACGTCGGTCGATTGATCGATGCCGGAGCGCTGTCAGGCGACATTGCGGCACAGATGGAACTGGTGTCGCTGGCGGTATACCCGCCCGAGTCGTTAATGAAGGCGATCTACTCCACGCTGATCGACCGCTACTACGGCATAGCAGCGCTGGGGTTGGCGTCGCTTCGCGAGCGGGAGACAGACAGGGCTGGGCTCTTGGCGGATCTTACGAATCTTCCAGGCATTGCCGACACCGATGAGAAAAAGCTCGCTCTAGTCCGAGTCTGGCTGGCTCAGTGGGCCACGCCGAGCTACGGCATCTGGTTTCCGAACATGACGATGGACTGGCGGGGGAAGAAAGAAGGCGTCCGACCTCACGCAGGCAAGTTCCGGCCGTTCGAGCGTTGGCTTGACTCGTCGATCCTCGTCAGGCAGTTCAACAAGGAGTGGCTGCCGGTTCTTCAGCAGCGGTTCTGCGAGGTGGCCGGCGGCAACAAACACTACTTGTTGGCCGGCAAAGTCGCGCTGGAGCTCGAAGGTGAGTGGGGCTACTGCGAACGCTGCCGTTTCACCCAGCGGCCGTTCCCAGGATCGTCCAAGTGCGTCAGCTGTGGTGATGACCAGGTGCAAGTCATTGACCCGGACAGCGATCCGGTGTTTAGCGCCCGTAAAGGCTATTACCGAGCCAGCACGGTGCGCGCGCTGCGGGACAACCCCGAAGCGCCAATGAGCATCATCGCGGCCGAGCACACCGCACAGCTGAACGCGGCCCAGTCCGAGGCCGTGTTCTCCAAGGCGGAGGAGCACGAGCTGCTGTTCCAGGACGTTGACATTGAATTGCCGAATGCCGGCGCCCAGGAGCGGGCAGCCATCGACGTACTGTCCTGCACTACGACGATGGAGGTCGGCATCGACATCGGCGCGTTGTCCGGGGTTGCCCTTCGCAACATGCCACCGTCCCGAGCGAACTACCAACAGCGAGCTGGTCGGGCCGGACGCCGCGGCAATGCCGTCGCAACCGTCGTGGCATTCGGAAGCTCCGATACACATGACGACCACTACTTCCGCGAGCCGGCCGAGATGATCCGGGGCAAGGTCGTCGACCCGGTCCTAACGATGGACAACGACGAAATCGCCAAACGGCATGTCATCGCATACCTATTGCAGCGATACCACCAGGACAAGCTGCCCACCTTCGACCCCGATACTCAGAAGTCGCAGCTCTTCGAAGTGCTTGGCACAGTGCCGGAGTTTGTAGGCACCGTGTCGCTGCTCAACCGAACCGACCTAGAAAAGTGGCTCAACCAGAACGAGGTGTCGCTCCGGGCGGATATCGACGATTGGTTGCCCTCAGAGCTTCCGTCCGCAAGCCGTCAGCAGGTTCTGAATGGCATCGTCTCGAACACGTTGGTTGCGATCGACAGTGCTCTTGATCTGACAGATGCAGGGACGCTGCCCCCTCCAGAGGCCGGCGACTCGATGCCCGAAGCTGAGGAAGCGGAAGCCGAAGGCCCGGCAGAGGACGGAGCCGAGGAGCCCAGTCCGATGCGAAGCCAGACCAATCTGCTAGACCGACTGCTTTACAAGGGCGTGCTGCCGAGATACGCCTTCCCGACCGATGTCGCAAGCTTTCATGTTTTCGACGTTGACCGCTCCGAACCCTTCCGAGTTGCCTACCGCTACGCGCCTAGCCAGGGACTTCCCGTCGCCCTCAGCCAGTACGCCCCCGGCAAGGACGTGTGGATTGACAACAAGGAGTGGCACTCCGGGGCGATCTACTCGCCGGTCAAAGCGGAGCGGTACAAGGCATGGCAAGAGCACAAGCTCTACTTCGAATGCCGAGTCTGCCACTACGCCAAGTATTACGACCAGGAGGAAGCGCATCCTGGTGAGATCCGCGAGTGCGAAGCCTGCGGCACCGAAGGTTCGTTTGGAGAGGCGATGGCCTGGATGCGTCCGCCAGGATTCGCGCACCCGGCCGACGAGACCGAGGGAACTAGCCCTGATGACGCCCCGGCCCGTAGCTATGCCACTCGCGCCAAGCTGGTCGCTCCAGGACCAGATGACGAGTCGGCTTGGGATGAGGTGACCGACCGAATCCGACAGACCTATCACCGCGAGACATTGATCGTCACCAACACCGGTCCCGGCAACGAGGGCTACACCTACTGCTTCAAGTGCGGCAAGATCGAGCCGACCGCTCTCCCCACAGGAACGGTAGTGGGGCAGCACAAGAAGCCATTCCCAGACCCGAACGAGCAGGACTGTTCTGGGAACTCGGCGTGGCGGGGTCTGGCACTCGGGACGGACTTCATTACTGATGTTCTACTGGTCCGGCTAAAGGTGGCTTCGCCAGTTCGTTTGGCTCCGCAGTTCTTGTCGACACAGGTGGCGCTTCGCACTATCGCCGAGGCTATGACCATCGCCGCGACTCAACTGCTCGACATCGAGGCGACCGAACTCCAGGCGGAGTTCCGTCCGGCTCTCACGCCAGGCGGAGCTGCTGGGCTGGAGGCTGAGATCTACCTCTACGACACTTTGGCTGGTGGCGCGGGATTCACCCGTCGCGTCGAGGAACTAGGCATTCAGGTTCTGGAGGAGACCCTCAAGCGCTTGGAGAACTGCCCCGCCGCTTGCGACCAGTCCTGTTATCGATGCATCCGCAGCTTCCGCAACCGCTTCGAGCATGGACTCCTAGACCGCAAGGTTGGGGCAGGTTTGCTGCGGTACCTCCTGTATGGCACCGCCCCGACGCTCGACGAGGCGCGACTGGAGTTGTCAATCGGACGGCTCTACGGCGACCTCAAGGGACGCGGCATTTCAGGGGTCGAGTTCGAGCGGGACGTTGAGGTCAGTATCCCCGGCATCGGCACAGTGACCGCGCCGATTCTGGCGACGAAGGGCGACCGGAGGTTCATCTTCGGAGTGCACAGCCCGCTGACGCCGCATTTAGCTTCCGATGACTTGCTAAACGATGCTAAGGAGAACCAGGCGGTTATTCCGGTCCGACTGGTCGATGACATCGAGATCTCACGGAGCTTGCCGAACGCCAGCCTTGCCGTTGAGAAGATTCTGCTTTGACGGAATCGCCGCGCACCTTCGCCACCGGCATCGCTTCCAGCCGAGCGATGTTGGCAGCCCCGCCCGCCCGCTGGAGTTACTCGACGCTGAAAGAAGCAACGGCTTGTCCGCTGCGGTACTGCCTGCAGCGAGCAACCTACCCGGATCTGGGGGACCGCAAGGGCTACCCGTCGTTGCCATCGGTTTCGGCGTTGTTCGGCAACGTCGTGCACGGGGTCTTGGAAACTGTAGTCAAGGCGATGGCTGAAGCGGGCGTGGAGTCGCCGCAGGCCGAATCAGCAGCCAACGTAATCCGCGATCTCGGTGGATTCACGTCGGTAGTTGAGAGGGAGCTCGCTAGGCAGCTCGCTCCGCTGAAGGACAATATGCGCCTGTCCAAAGATCGCCAGCGCCGGATTGCAATCGATCTAGAAGCCCGGGTCGCCGATGCTCGGGCACAGGTACAGACCTACCTCAGTCGCACGAGGTTCGTGCCCGGTGCACGGCGTGCTACCTTCAGCTCCGGCAATGTTGAGCCGCGAGCGTTTGTGCGCCGCGAACTCGGAGAGGGATCACACGCAGAGGTTGAGCTGGTCGCAGAGCGCCAGCGACTGTATGGGCGGGTTGATTTGCTGACGCTCTCACGCGATCAGATCAACATCATCGACTACAAGACTGGCGGCGAGTCTGACGGCCACGCGGACCAATTGCGGCTCTATGCCTGGCTTTGGGGAGCAGACGACAAAGTCAATCCGCGAGGACGGGACGTCACCAGTCTCACTGCGGCCTACCGCGACCACGATGTGACTGTCGACGTTCCGGGTCCGGACCAACTGATCGCGCTGTCCCATGAGTTCGCTACCAAGATCGCCGATGCAGACAGGGAGATTGCCTCGGGCGACCCCGTCGCGAAGCCTAGTCAGAAGAACTGCCGCCACTGCGCGGTACGTCACCTTTGCGCCAGCTACTGGATCACTATCGCTCCGAAGCTTTCCGACGTCGGGCAAGGGGAGTTTTTCGACTACGAGGGTGTGATTGGCGAGCAGAACGGGCAGCGCAGCTGGTGGTTCCTAAACGACGCTGGTCACCCTGACCTGTTACTTCGTACCAGCACATCTACGCCACCGTTCGCATCGGGAGAACGTTTCCGTTTCCTGGGACTGCGTCTTGATACCGACCCGCAGGTGGCCTGGTCAATCGGGTCTCTGACCGTGGCGACTGAGGCGTTTCGGGTCGAGTCGGCTTAGGAACTGTCGGCGGCGAAGAGCATCGATTCCGTGGGAGTGGTGTCGGTCTCATCGGTCGGCAAGGGGACGCGAGCTCCGTGGCTAATCGGACGAACTAGCCGGTGGCGACGCATGCTCTCAAGCACAGCGGGCTGGACTGCCCGTCGCTGCCCCCACCGTTCGAACCACCAAACGCCAACGGATGTCTCATCCGTTTGCTCCGGATCCAAGAGGTACTCAGGAGCAGGATCAATCCCGAGCGAGTAATCACGGAGGTTCTCAACCAGTTTGATGCCATAGACGATCCGTTCCCGGCCATGCTTCAGCAACTCGCTACTCGGCCACCCAAGGGCAGCCAAGCCGAGACGTACCTTTCGTAGACGCGGGCTGACACCTTCGCCGAACACGCTGTTGACCCGGACGACCGCGCCCTTGACTCGGGACAACCGAACCAACGCATCGACCGTCTCGTCGGCGAAGTGCGACGTTCCGAAGGAGCGGGATCGGCCGAGTTCGGTGAAGCTGATCCATTTATCGTTCGGTCCCCCCATTACGGCGGCCGGCCAACGGAGCCGGTTGTACTGGCTGGAGCCGCTGCCATATAGCGAGGTGGTGCTGATGAAGGAGAGCCGCGACTCGCGTTCGATCGGCCGACCGGCCATCGAAGAAGCGATGTCGCTCGGCCGGGAGTATTTGGCGCGATAGGCAGCGATGACCTTGGGGGATACGGCCAGGGCGCCGACCAACTTGCCTGCGGCCAGAGCGTTGTATGGAGCGACAGCGCCGCAGACGGTTAGGTCGGCAATCACAGTGCCGACCCGTTCGCCACGTGCTCGGCGAATCAAGCGGCGGAGTTGCACTTTCGCTTTGGTGTCACTCAGCGCTTGGCGGAGGCCATCTGCTGCCGGCTTCGGCGAGAAGAATGGCCGGAGGGTACGGGAGGCCTCTAGCGTGTCAGCCAGCATTGCTGCACGCTTACTGCGGAACAGGTGGGAAGTGGCCCGCTGGACCCAGGGATCCTGTTCTATCTGCCGCACTTCACTGAGTGGAGTCCGATGGTGTTTCTGGCGGTGACGCTCGGCATCAGCCCGGAGCATGGCGATCGCCTCGTTGGTCGGGTGATGCAGATCGGTCGGCTGAAGAACGTTGTCGGCTAGAAGATCCTCAAGATAGATCTCCCCAAGCTGCGAGTCGATTCTGCCAGCGAGCCACGCGGCGATCTCATCAGAAGGAGCCTTACGAACCTCTTCAAGGAACGTGTCGGTGCCCCAGCCGATCCATTCGTCGCGCTCAGCGATTTGAACGACCGGGCTGGAGATCGCTGCCAACCCGATGACCGCATGGTGTGGCGTGGCCGCATCGCGTATCAAGATCGGCATAGAGCGCCCGGGCACCGTGGAGTAGGCATTCGACCACGTGTGCCGGAAGTACCGCCAGATATCGTGCAGAAGATAGCCGGTGCGCTCACACCTACTTCCATCGACGATCTGGATGTAGGGGCGGATCACCGAACCGGGGTCCGGTGCCGTCGTTAATGAGTCCGCGAGTTCACGACCGTCACGCATCAAGTTGAAGACAGTGACCAGTTTGCCCTTGAACTCGCGGGGCTTCTCCATGCCCTCAACGAAGCGACGGACGCTGGGTTTTCTGAGCTGAGGATCGCGGCGAAGGTGCTCCTGGCGACGAACTCGTGCCTTCTCAACCACCGGATCCGCGTTCGAGGGCGGCGGAGCGAGGAGTGGGCCATGCTTGTACGCGGTTGAGAGAGTCCAGCCTTGCTCTACAAGGTCGATGAGGGTGTTGGCGGCTGCCGCCAAGGTCGGCTTGTTGTACAGGTCTCCCAAACCAGCCTCGGCGAACCACAAGTTGCGGTCAATGGCGTCAACAGGATCGAGACTCGCGGTCGCCAGTGCTGTACAGAGACGGAGGAAGGCAACACGCTCTGCTTTCGGCGTGCCGGTTGGGAGCGAGATGTTGAGGAACGTCGAATCATCTGCTGCGGTCATGACTTGGCCAGCATTCGCCCATACGTCGCACCCCAGGTCTGGAGTAGTTCCTGGCGCTCCCGCGTAGTGACATCCATGGATGCAATTGATCGGGCGAAGGAAAGCAACATGAGTTCCAGGGCAGTTCGCACGGGGGTGCCAGACTCTCCCAGTTCCTGGAGCGGGCGGTAGAGCGCGCTGAATGCGGGATGGTCGGTGTTCAAGGTGACGTCGATGCGGCGCTGCTTCAGCGTCAATTCAAACATCGACTCTCCCGTTAGTTGGTCAGCTCCCAGGCGGTAGCTCAGAGCACCGGTCGCGCGCCCTGCGGTGCGGATCACCGGCAATTCGGCGTCAGCCGCGCCCGCGATGCGACAGGATCCTTGGACGGCCGCCTCGAATTTTACCTCCTCGAATGCCTGACGAACACGAGCGTTGAGGATGCGGGCGATCGATTCAAGCTCGGGTTCTAGTGCCTCTCGCAAGGCGGCTGAGGGGCGAACCCCCTGCTTGTTGATCGTGATCCCGAAGTCCTCATCAAGTGCAGGATCGAACTCAATCTCGCATCGCCACCAGTCGTCGTAGTTCTCTTTCCGCTTGCCGCCCATGAGGTACCACCCACTGGCGATCTCTCGCCCCGCTCGCAGGATCGAAACCCCGCCGTGACCGACGACTCCTACCCGCCGCTTCGTGGCGTTGTCGAGGTGATGCCAACGAGCAACTGGGAGCATTGCGAACGTAACAGTGACGCAACTCGTCTCACCGGTGGCGGCGGAGATCTCGTATCGCAGCGGGTCAAACGCGAGGCGAGCGGAGTGACCGCTAACCGTCGTGTTGAGTAACATCGGGTCAACCGGGTCGACCTCATGTCCGTTGATCCGGATGGTCGTGCCACGATCAAGGAACTTGCGAAACATTCGGCCGAGGTCTCGGTGGAGCGCACGTTCCAGCCACGCCAGACGTCGGTACTCGATCCGGTCGCACTCATTCCACGTGACGCGGCACCCAGATGGCGCGACGCCTCCGTGCCCATCAACCGCCGACAAGGATGCCTCTTCGCCCTGCGCCACCGCATCAACGTCCAGGTGCACCGCGCGCGCCGGGGCGCCCGGTCGCCAGGTTGCCACCTCGATATGTCGAGCCTGACTTAGCGACGCAGCGGGCAGCCCCATGCCGAACCGCCCGAACGAAGAACGCGAGTCGAAACGAGATGACCCACCAAATCGCAGGCAGGTGATCAGTTCCTCTTCCGACATGCCACGACCGTCGTCCTCAACACTGATCCACGGCAGCGCATCTGGTCCAGATCGACCGATTGCGATGTCGATGACAGCGGCATTCGCTTGGATTGAGTTGTCAACGAGTTCCGCGAGCGCCGTGGAAAGGCTGACGTAGCCCGACTCGCGGATTGCGCGGATGAAGTTGGCTGGCACCAGCAAGTCGACTGTGCTGCCCTGTTTGCGGCCCATTTCGGCTCCCTAAGCTGGCGAAAGTCCTAGGTCTAGGGTAGCTCGCCGCACACACCTCGGGCGAGCGCATTCCCACGAGAATCGCAACACCATGGCTCGATCCCAGAGTCGCGTCAGCGGTTGCGACGTGTGCGATCTGAGTCGCACAGATTTAGCCGCCATTCGGCGCCATCTCGCCGGGGTCCCCATCCGTTCAGCAGACTCGTTCATGAGACCGCCAGCCGAAGCGTTCGCGCGACATCTGCGGCCCCCTCGGCCTCGAAGTCAAGAGAGGCCGGGATCCGCGTCAATGGCTTCCCAGAGGTGCCTGTCGCAGAGGGTATTCACCCACAGCCGGATCACATACTGCTTCGCGGGCGCCCCGCATACCTCGCACGTCTCGATGCTTCGCCACTCGGCGGCGCGTATCGCCTCGTGAAACTCCTCGTCGTGCTCGTACGGATCCTCGGAGGGTGAAGCGTGGAAACTCAACGATCCGAACTTCGACTTGACCTGCTGCACGATGTAGGCGGGCGCGATCAGCGCGAGGGTTTGATCGAGTTCGACAAGCAACGGATGCCATCCGGCAGCCACTTCCAAGACCGGCGGCCAGCCGGGCGCAAACCGGTCGATGATGCGCTGAAGCTCGGGTGGGAACACCTCAGTCATGGCTAAGCTCGGCCTCCGGTCGCGTGACATCCACATCCCAGCCATCAGCCCCGGGCATCTCACACCTACTGGCCGTCACTTGCGTGTTCTGTCGCGCCAGGTCTTGTTGGCGCTGACGGGAGCGCCTCCGGAATTCCCTTCCGACGCGCAGACTCCGAGTCATACCTTTGTCGAAGCTCAGCATCCCGCGTCGCCTCCACTCGACGGTTACGTGTCCTCGGAAGCCGGCGATTGCGCGGCGTCGCTCAATGTGTTCAAGCCCCTCGGGGAACCGGGCAGGGAGCCCATCAGTGTCTGGCAGGAGGTGCTTGAACAACTCCGCGAACGTCGGACCGGTTCCGGTCCTCCGCCGTGTCTGCGCGATGAAGATCGCTGCCGCCAATGCCCATTCTCCGGCGGTGTCCTCTCCGGTGAACGCTTCGAACACGTAGGCCCACTCGGCAGGGGGAGGCGTCGCGATTCCACGCCACCAGATCGGGTACGCCTCGGACATTCAGCCATCGCCTTCACGGTCGTACACGCGAGCCGTTCCCGCGACACGACCGTTCGATGTCGGGATCGGCAGCACACGTGCAGAGGAGAGCGGAGCGATCCGACGGAGTCGATGATTGTTTCGTATGGCCTCCCGAATTATGCCATACGGATTAGGCCATGTGCGGGTGAGACTGTCTCGACTCTTGATAGGTGCGGCAGCGGAACGATGACATCGAAGCAGAATGGGCTAGGTTCGCCCAGCGTTTCGCGACTTCCCTTCGCACCGCTCGCGACAACGCGAATCTGAGCCAGGAAGACGTGGCCTACCGTGCTGGGCTGACCCGATACACCTACCAGAAGTACGAGAAGGGTGAGTCACGCCCGGGCCATCCCGCCAACCCGACGTTGCGGACCCTGCTCGCTCTCACGCAGGTGCTTGGTGTCGCTTTGGTCGACCTGGTCCCCGACGATGCCCCCGATTTCCGAAATCGCTGAGCGCTTACCCGCCAGGTGTTTCATCCACGGGACGTTGTCCGCCCAACCAGGAATAATGCGATGGGATACGACGCGGGATGCAGGGGCCGCTCGCACGGCTCGCTCCACGACGTCCACTCGTCGGCCTGAGCGAGTGACATGGCGAAGGAGGACCGCCTTCTCCCGGTACGCCGCTTCCGCTATCCCCTTCTCGAAGGGCGCCTTCGATGTCGTCGCCCCACTCGATCTCGGCATCTGGATCGCGGTGCACATTGCGGCGCGATGCGCCCTCACCACAGCAACTGCCGTCGTTTCCAACTCTGGTGTCCGGCTTCCTCCGCCAGCGCCGACGACGAGTCCGATCAGTCCTTCGATCTGTCGAGTATCCCGCTCAGCTAGGGCGGTCAGGCCCAGAACAACATCCGCGTCAGTGAGAGTCACCAACAAGTCGACAGCCGGCCCGTACACGCACGCGGCAATGCGCCGCTCTGCTTCAGGCGGCTCCTGCCAGCTGTCCAGAATCAGGCGAGTCGCGAGATCAAGTTCGCCCGTATGCATCGACACTCCACGACTCCACAGGGGACCCGACAGCGTCTGCTCAGCGCGGCGATGTCCCTCTGGAGAGCCGATGAGTTTGTCTTCGCCACGGAAGTGCCATCGACGATGCCGAACGCAGTACCCACCTCCCCTGCCGAACACCTCGGTGGCGATTCCCCCGCTGCACACCGAGCATGCGGAGCGGGCTTCGTCAACGACGTCGCATCTCGCACAGCGCCGCAGCTTCCACCCCACGTGGTGGCAGCGCCTGTACATCCGGAAACGAGCCCGGTCGTGTGCGAAATGTCCAGGAGGCAGCGCACCAGCACTTTCCGCGGCCGACATCAGAAGGTGGTTCGTTGGGCCTATGGATCTCGTGCCAGCCTCGCGCAGGATGTGGTTCGCGAGAGCCATCGCATCGATGGCGTTGGCAGCCGCAAGTCTGGCGAGAAAACCTGTTGGTGTCTCGCCGGGTAGCGGGATCACCCGGCACGGAAGAGCTCGCACAGTTACCTTGGACCCAGCTCGACTATCTTGGAGCCGGTTCGACCCGATGATGCAGCACCCGCGCCCGAATCGTCTTGGCCCTCGGGAGCATGCGCTTGGCGGAGGGCGTCAGCACGCAACCACCCTGCACAGGAACTGCGGACGTTCCGCTCCAGAGCTCGCGTCCTTGAACCCTCAATCCGTCGAGGATGCCCTCGACAGCCCGCCGCCCGACAGCGTGCGCGGCGACAAGGCGATCGAACAGCATTGCGAGCGCGTACCCACCGAGGCGATGCGGCATCAGGACGTTTGCGAGACGTGCGTCGGTGAGCACCGCCGTCAGCGCGATCCGCTGCGGAAACAGATCGATCTCGTCATCCAGGGGGTCCGCTGGGCGCTCAACCTCAACCTTGCCCAGTTGCAGCAACTCCGTGGCGGCCTCTACTTCAGGTGATTTGTACGGCACGCCGCGAAGGCTGAGAGAGCCGTTCAACCTACGTTGCGCAACCACCAGTTTGGGCCTTCCCGATAGGGCGATATCACGATCGTCACCATGCCACCTGCGATGGCGCACGCAGACCGGACCGTGCATACGCGCCACGGTGATCAGTTCGCCAGCTGAGCACCGTCTGCAGAGCGTTACCGCGGCCGGGATCATGCGACAACTCGGACATTCCACTTGGCGTGTTGCGCCTCCATGTTCACACTCGCGACCGCCTGAGTCTCGGAGCAGTGTGCCTTCTGGGAGACGACCCAGGGCCTCAATGTGCCAGAGGGCGCTTCTCGGCGTCACCCGGATAGGAAGTGCGGGGTCATCGTGGCGCAACGCCAACCAGAGGTCCTTCTGGCCGATCGCGTTGGCAGCGCAGAGCCGCGCCCAGTAGCTCACTGGCGTCTCACCCGGGTAGAGGCGAACAGCGATCGGAAGCCCGCGCAGCAAGGTCATGCCCAACCCACGGGTGTTCGCGATCGGCGCGGCTTGGCGTACATCGTCGCGGCCGCCTGACGACGGCGAAGTTCACGCTCGAACCCCGACAGATCAAGCATCTCCGTTTCGTCCTCCATCGCCCTGAGAGCAGCAAACTGCAGCAGATCCTTGAGCAGACCGATCTCACCGCCGGTCAACGAGTGGAGCGACAATGCCGCGGGAAGGATTGAGCCCGGGCGTTGCTCGACCAGACACAGCGAGCTCTCCATCGCGAGAAGGAGATCGCCCCAGCGAGCCTTCTCATCGGCTGTGTTCAGTGGAAACGGCACAGCTATGTGCACTTCGAATCTCTTCCCGATCTGGCCGCCCCGCTCACCATCGAGAAGACCGGTACCTTCGACGGCGATTCCGGCATAGACGAAGGTGCCTCCGCATCGCTCCGACAGTTGCTTGAGCATGTCCGACGCCTCGATGTTCTGCCGGTACTTGAGGTCAAGGTGATGCACGTCGTCGATCAGAACGAGTTCAGTCGCGCACCGGCGGAGCGCGTTTGCCACAGCGTCCAGCAGATTGCCGTAGGTCATTCGGCCAAGAATGGGAATGGCCAAGAATCGGGCGAACTCGTGCATCAGCGCTTTGGCGGAGCACTGGGCCGGCACCGCGACGTAGACGACCGGAATCTTGCCCGGCCCCGCTGCTGGATGGCCAGTATCTCGCCGCCGGCGCTCGTGCGCGCGACCGACTTCGACGAGCGAGGTGGTCTTGCCCTGGCCTGGCTCCCCCGAAAGGATCAGGCCTAGCTTGCCAACTCGCCGGTAGGTGTTGAGCATGACGCGATCCCGCACGGCATTCTGAAACACCTGGAACTGCGGGGTCCGCACAAACGCGCCGGCCTGGGAGTACCGGGCGCGGGCCTGGTTGTACAACGCGCGGTCTCCGAAGCTCAGGGCCCGAAGATCCTTCAACGTGATCGGCGCCGGCCGTTCGTACACGGTGTCAACGTGCTCGCGCCAACCTTCTTTGGTGGCGATCTCGATCATTCGTCGAGCCTCCCCCGTACCTCGTCCAGCATCTCGCCAATGAACGGGAAACCGCCGGTGTTCGGCCACTCGTCGGCGGACGCGCCTTTGACGGTTGGCTCGAGGACCTCGGTAGATGCGTCCTCGGGCTCGTGACTCTTCACACTCGTGAGGTTCATCGGGTCGTCAGCGATCGGCGCCATCCGCGCACGCTGTCGCGCACTTCGCTTCTGATTGGTGTTCCGTGGTGCCGGATTTCCTCGCCCGGCGAACGCCTTGATCGCCATGGCAAGCTCCCGACGTTCCTCATCGAGATCGGCGACCCGAGTGGAGAACTCGGTGCGGGCGTACCGCCATACATCACCGAGCAGCGGGAGTTCATGGACCTTGTCCGTCCATCGCAGCGGAATGAACTCGCCGTCTCGTTCGAGCCAGACGACGTGCAGGTTGTAGGGGTCCACGCGGATCGGCCATCGACCGTTTTTCGCCTTGTCAGGAGACTTGCGCCTCCACAGGCCCTTGAGCCGCTCGGAGTTGTAGATCCGATTGTCGATGCGCACGCCATATCGGTTGAGAACTCGGTGAGCGACAGGTAGCAGCGCGATGTAGTCATCTCGCGTCAGCGGTACATGGAGCTCGGGCACGTACGCACGGAACGCCCGACACATCTCGTTCGGCGACAACTTGATGCGCGGATGCAGCGGGTCGCGCAGCCCGTCATGCGGACGGTTCTGCCACTCCACCGCAATCCAGTCCTCGATGAGCTCCTGGGCCTGAGCGATGGTCAGTAGTTCGGCAGACGCCGTGTCCGCGTCACGGCCGCGATGTTCGACGCTACGACCGACGTATCCCTTCACGTGTTGCAGCAGCATTGAGTTGATTGCCCCAAAGGCCCGCTCTACGTGGGGCTTGTCCGTCGGCGTGTGCGGCGCCGAGGTGATCAGCGAGATCTTCAACGCTTCGCATGCCGCCCGAAAATGACGCGACAAGTAGTTGCGTCCACGATCCGTCGTGATCGTGTCTGGGAACACGTAGGGCTGAGCAAGACGCAGTCGCTCGAAACGTTCCTGACCGATCAGCTGGTCTTCAGCCCATGCCGTCGAGATCAGCTGCCTAGTCTCGCGAGCGCCCTCCATGCGGCGGCCGTATGGCACCAGGGCACGTGCAAGAACCGCCACCAGATCGACACTCTTCGTGCCCTCCGGGCGCAGCATCGCGGCGAGGATCGACCGCGTCGCCACGTCAATGAGAATCGTCAGCTCGGGTCGGCCGACCGTTTCTTCATCGATCCGCAACATGACATCTATCCGAGTAGAGTCCATCTCGACAAGCTCACCGGGGCGTAGTGCGGTGCGGGTGCTGAACTTCCCGTCGGGCTGCAGCGCCAGCGACTCGCGAGTCTTGGCCGATCCGAAAGTGAATTGCCCACGATCGTCTGCTTCAAGAAGCCGGAAGAACGTCGCACGACTCGGCAACTTCACCGAATCGCCATGCAGACGTTGGACGCGCCGCGTGATCTGCTCTATCGCGGTCGTTTGGCTCACGGTCGAGGAGCGACTCTTCCCTTCCAGGACGAAGTTGATGGCCTCGATGAGGCGCGGATCCCACTTGCTCTTGCGTGGTGCACGATTACCTGCGTTGGTCGTCCCCCGGGCTCGGAACTCCTTGAGTCGGCGCTCTACGGCGCGCGTGGAGACGGGCTTACCTAGGCGCATCTCCAACCATTGACGCTCGGTTTCGACCGCCTTCCCGACCCCGACCTTGTCGCGTGAACCCTCGATGCGGATGCATACCTGAAGCCAGGGATCCATGCCTGGCTCGATATCCTCGACTTGCAGCGGTCGACGTCGAAGGCCTGAGGTATCGGGGAGCATCGGCGTTGCATCGCGTCCGAGCTCGTCTACGGCGACTTCGACCTCGCCGCCGTCATCGTCTCGGAGCGTCGCGGAGTCCCTCTCGATGAAGAGAACCGTGTACTGACGTTGACGCCACATGAGCGACCCGCCGACTGCAATACGCATCACGCTTTCCTTTCCCACACGATCGATTTGGTACTGAGTGGCTCTTCGAGATCCGTCTCAAGCAGCCCCGACCAGAGGTGTGCGTAGCAACGCGCATATCCCTCGGATCCGACGCCGAGCAACGCAGCAGCCCCAGCCAAAGGCAACCCGTCCTCCGGCAGCCCCGGCAGTTCCTCACTGCTCGCGCTGCCTCGGAACGGCGCGAGGAATCGCAGGTTCGCTTCTCGGATCTGTGATTCGGCGTCATAGACGACGTACCGCCATCCGCGCTCAGCGGCGAACTGCCCAGTCATGTCGAACTGCGCTCTGACGTCGTCGTCGATCCGAGCCGCAGGTTTGACGTCCATCAGCACGGCCGTCCCGTCGTCCAGACGCACGAAAAAGTCCGGGTAATGCTCGCGCAGGCCGTCGGGAGTGACCCATCGAATCCACATCGGCTGACTCGCGACTGCAACAACACCCGGCGTGCGGTCCAACTCGATGAGGCAGCCTCGCTCGGTCAAAGACTCAAAACCGATCGACAAGCCGAGCGCACCCATCCAGTGGTAGCCGTCGTAATGCCGTTTGAGTCGCCAACTAGGGAACGCCCGAACAGGATCGCCGCGTTCGAAGGAGACGTGATCGCAATCGACGGCGTCGAGCTCCAGTTGCACGCCATCGAGACGGTACTCGACGCGCGCTCGCGTCACGCCTACTCCGGGAGCGAGAGGGGTCGGCCACTGCAGGGTCAGGTCCATAGGGATCCAATCGACATCGACGGATACGGCCTATTCGGCAGTCAGCCTCTCTCCTGGGGAGCGGTTCTGGCTTATGTCCTGAGCCTTGACAAAGATCACCCGACTGGGGATCTACTCACGAGCAGAGTACGTCCGGTGCCCAACGCGCTCCCCCGACACGCCGCGGCTTCCGACACGTCGCATGAGATTCCGACACCTTCGTGAGACGCTCCGACAGTTCTCGTGAGACACCGACACTTTTCGTGAGACCGGACAAACCTTATGAATCCGCCCAGACCGTGACCAAACCGTTGCATTCGTTACCCCGCCGTTATAGATTGATCGCACGGTGAAAGTTTGCTGTGGCTCTCATCGCATGTGATTGCAGGACACTCTTGGTGCAAGGGACAAGGGCCGGTCGGGAGCCTCTCCGACCGGCCCTTACTGCGCACGGCCCCATGTCCGCACAGGCGGATATCCTGAGGCGATGAGCGACCGGAAGCTGGCACTGGCCGCGTGGGAGACCCTCTTCCGCGCCCAGCACGAGATCTTCACCGAGATGTCGACGGACTTCGACGACGCCGAGCTCTCGGCGGCCGAGTACGACGTGCTGCTCACCGTCACCCGCTGCGCGTCACACACGGCGCGCCTGCGCGAGGTCACGGCGAACATGCTGATCAGCCAGCCCAGCGTCTCGCGCCTCGTCGATCGGATGGTCGCCCGCGGACTGCTCGAGAAGTGCCCGGATCCGGAGGATGGACGCGGGTCACTCGTGCACGCGACCGAGACGGGAAGGCGCGCCTTCCGCCAGCTGGCGACTGCGCACGGCCGTTCGATCGCGGAACGCATGTCGACCCTGGACGACGAGGAGCTGCGCATGTTGACGACGCTCACAGAGAAACTGCGACGGCGCTGAATGCGGATGAATCTACGAAGGTCACCGTCGCCCGCCCTCATTCCGCACAGTCATTATTCTGGGACAGTTCTTCACAACATTCGTAGATATGTTTGAATTTGGCTGCTGCCGGGCGTAGAATCGAGGCATGACCGGACATCTCCATCCCTTGCACGAGGCGCTGCAGCGTCTCGATGAGGTGTGGGGTGACGTCAGTGAGGCGGGAGAACTCTCCCGCGCTCAGTTGATGGCGGTGACGGAGGCCCTCGGGCTGCTGCACCGTCGGTCCGGAGCGATGATCGCCGAGGTCGCCGCCTTCGTGGCGCAGGAGTCTCGCACCGAGCTGGGCGCGGACTCGCTCGCGAAGGAGCAGGGATTCCGCAACGCCGCGCAGCTGATCGCCACCACGACCGGTACGACCACCGGCGATGCGGCGCGGCTGGTGAAGGTCGGCGAGGCCACGGCCCCGCGCACCAACCTGGTCGGAGAACCCGTGCCGGCGAAGTACCCGGCGGCTCAGCGAGCGCTCGCCTCAGGTGCGCTGAGCGCGCAGGCGGTGGCAGTGATCATCGCTCTGCTGGATCGGGTTCGCCTGAAGATCGGCACGGCGCAGACCGCCGAAGCCGAGTGCCTGCTGGTGGACAAGGCCGTGGGCCTGTCGCACGACGATGTGCGACGACTGATCACCCGTGCCGGGGCGTGGCTGGATCCGGACGGGGTCGCCCCGCGAGAGCAGGATCAGCGCGACCGCCAGTCGCTGTCCATCTACGAGCGCGACGGGCACATCCATCTCGACGGCGACTTCGACGCCGCTCGCGGCGCCCCGATCGTCGCCGCGGTGAACGGATACGTGTCGGCGCTGTTCGCCGCGCAGAAAAACCAGCTCGACCCGGACGCACCCGATGCCGACCATCGTTCCGTCGCCGCACTGCGCGCCGAGGCGCTCAGCGAGCTCTGCGCGCACGCCCTCGGCTGCGAGAACGATGCGCCCGCTCTGGCCGGCGCAACCGTCGTAGTGCGCGTCGACTTGAAGGACCTCGCCGACGGCACCGGATACGCCACGATCGACGGATCCGACCTCCCGCTCAGCATCGGCACCGCCCGCCAGCTCGCCGCCAGCGGCGGCGTCATCCCCTGCGTGCTCGGTACGGACAGCGAGATCCTCGACTACGGCCGCCGGCTCCGGTTCTTCACCACCGCGCAGCGCCTCGCCCTCGCCGAGCGCGACGGCGGCTGCGCAATGTGCGGGCTGCCGCCGTCGATGACCCGCGCTCACCACATCCGCTGGTGGAGACGCGACACCGGACCCACGAACCTCGAGAACGGGATCCTGCTCTGCGAGAGCTGCCATCATCGGATCCACGACAACGACTGGGAGATCCGGATCGAGGGCAAGGGCAGGCGCAGCCGGGTCTGGTTCATCCCTCCCCCGCATGTGGATCCCGACCGCACGCCGCGGCTCGGGGGCAGAGCACGATACGACCTCGCGGCCTGAAATCGAGGTGGGTACGCCAGAGAGCCACGGCGACGGCAGTGTGTTCGCCACCGGCGGGGCTGATCCCGACGCCCCGGAGTTCCCCGTGCGTCCATCGTTGCAGGATGCAGCGTCGCTCACGGCTGCTTCATAGCTTCTGGCATAGTCATTCGTGACGCCCTCCTGACGGGCGACCGGAGAACACACACAGGAGTGCATATGGACCCCGCCGCCCTCATCGGGTTGCTCATCATCATCGGGGCCGCGATCGTCGGCGTCGTCATCGTCCTGCTCGTGGTGCTGCTGCTCGCGCGCAGCTGGATCAAGGTCGCCCGCGCCGACGAGGCGCTCGTGATCTCGGGCCGCAAGCAGAAGGTGCAGCGCGCCACCCTGCTGCCGGACGGAACCACGAGCTCCGAGATGTCCGAGTCGCCGGTCACCGTCATCGTGAACGGCAAGTCGCTGGTCAACCCGATCACGCAACGCCACGAGATCATCTCCCTGCGCTCACGCCAGGTGCTGCTGAACGCCGAGGCGCAGTCGCTCGACAGCGTCACGCTCAACGTCGACGGCGTGGCGATCGTGAAGATCGGATCCGACCCGCTCTTCGTGCGCCGCGCCGCCGAGCGCTTCGCGTCGCAGGACAAGGCCATCGAGCAGTTCACCACCGAGCAGCTCGAGGGCGCCCTCCGCGGCATCGTCGCGACCCTCTCGGTCGTCGAGCTCATGCGGGAGCGCAAGAAGTTCTCGGACCAGATCGCCGCGGACGTCTCGCAGGAGCTCGCCGAGCAGGGTCTGATCCTCGACTCGTTCCAGATCAAGGGCATCACCGACAAGGTCGGCTACATCCAGTCGCTCGGCGCGCCGGAGATCCAGGCGAAGCGACAGGCCGCCGAGATCGCGCAGACGAACGCCGACCGCGCGATCAACCAGAAGCTCATCTCCAACCAGGAGGCGAACCTCGTCGAGCAGACCGCTCTCGACACCAACACCGCCAATGCCGCCGCCGGGGTCGGCCGGGCGCGCGCCGAGGCGGAGCAGGCGGAGCAGCTCGCCCGCGCGCAGGCCGAGCAGGCGGTCCTCCAGCAGCAGGCCGAGAACAAGCAGGCCCAGCTCGACGCCGACGTCAAGCGCGTCGCCGACGCCCAGCGCTACGAGGCGGAGACCCGCGCCCAGGCCGAGCTCTACACCCGCGAGCGCGCCGCCGAGGCCGCCGCGATCGAGCAGGTCAAGCAGGCCGAGGCGTCCACCCGCATCGCCGAGCAGCAGGCGCAGTCCGACAAGGCCCGCGCCGACGGCGAGGCGGCCGCCGCGATCGCCAAGGCCACCGGTGAAGCCACATCTCTGCGCGCGCAGGCCGATGCGCAGGCGGAGGCCCGCCGCGTGCGAGCCACGGCCGAGGCCGACGCGATCCGCGCCGAGGGCGAGGCGAAGGCCGCCGCCGTCGAGGCCGAGGCGAAGGCCATCGCGTCCAACCAGGAGGCGTTCCTCTCCCAGCGCGTGCTCGAGGTGCTGCCGTCGATCATGGCCGAGTTCGCCAAGGGCTACTCCACGATCGGCAATGTGTCGATCATCGGCGGATCCGGTGACGAGAGCGCATCCAGCGTCGTCGGCGGCGACAGCGCCAAGGCCCTGCGCAGCGTGTTCGACAGCGTGCACGCCGCGACCGGGCTCGACCTCGCCGGCATCATCCAGGGCCAGGCCGTGGGCCGCGGCTTCGGCGCCGGTCTCGCTCAGTCCGAGACGCACTACTCGGCCGCGCACGCGGGCGGCGCTGCGGTGAGGGCGACCGCGCCCGCCACCCGCGCCGCGAAGGAAGACGAGACCGCGGAGTAACGCCATTCCACGAACGGCGCTCGGATCCTTCGGGGTCCGGGCGCCGTGCTCGTTTCGCGGCAGACTGGACGGATGACCTCCGCGCCCTTCGACCTCGGTTCGATCGGCACGGGGCTGTCCTTCGCCGCGGCCCTCGACGAAGTCACCGCCGCACTCGACGCCGGCACGGCGCTCGTCATCAGCGCACCGCCCGGAACCGGCAAGACCACGCTGATCCCGCCCGTACTGGCCTCCCGCGCTCCGGGTCGTGTCATCGTCACCCAGCCGCGCCGCGTCGCGGCCAGGGCGGCGGCGCGCCGGCTCGCGCAGCTCGACGGCTCGCCACTCGGTACGCGAGTCGGCTTCACCGTCCGCGGCGAGCGCTCCGTGAGCCGCGACACCCGCGTCGAGTTCGTGACCGCGGGGGTGCTGCTGCGCCGCATGCTCGACGATCCCGGCCTCGACGGCGTGGATGCGGTCGTCATCGACGAGGTGCATGAACGCGCCCTCGAGACGGACCTCCTGATCGGCCTGCTCGGCGAGGTGCGCGAACTGCGTGACGACCTCACCGTCGTCGCGATGTCGGCAACCCTCGACGCCGAGCGGATCGCCGCCGTGATCGGAGGCGACCACGCGCCGGCGCAGATCGTGGAGCACACGGTCCCAGCGCACCCGCTCATTGAGCGCTGGGCGCCGAGCCCGGTCGCCCGACTGGATGAGAGGGGCGTCACCTGGGGATTCCTCGACCACGTGGCGCGGATCGCGGCGTCCGCCGCCCGTGACCTCATCCGCGAGGATCCCGCCGCCGACGTGCTGGTCTTCGCACCGGGGGCGCGCGAAGTCGCCGAGATCGCGCGCCGCCTGCGTGACGAGGGCCGAGGGTTCGACGTCCGCGAGCTGCACGGGCAGATCCCGGCGGCGGAGCAGGATGCGGTCATCCGCGGCCGCCGCGCATCCGATCCGCCGCGCATCATCGTCACCACCTCGCTCGCCGAGTCATCGCTCACCGTGCCGGGCGTGCGCCTCGTGGTCGACAGCGGCCTGTCCCGGTTCCCGCAGCGCGACGCGGCACGCGGCATGAGCGGACTGGTGACCGCCGGCGCCGCCCGCTCCTCCGCGGTGCAGCGCGCGGGACGCGCCACACGCCAGGGGCCAGGCACGGTCGTCCGCTGCCTCGACGAGCGCACGTTCGCGGCAGCGCCGGCCCGGCCGGCGCCCGAGATCGCGACCGCGGACCTCGCCGACGCCGCCCTGCTCCTGGCATGCTGGGGCGCACCCGGCGGCGCGGGGCTGCGACTGATCGATCCGCTCCCCGCTGATGCCCTCGCCGAGGCGCAGCGCGTGCTGCACGACCTTGGCGCGACCGACGCCGACGGCCGCGTCACCGCCGCAGGACGGGTGCTGGCCCGGATCCCGGTCGACCCCCGCCTCGCCCGCGCCCTGATCGAGGGCAGCGCGCTCGTGGGCGCCCGGCTGGCCGCAGAGGTCGTCGCCCTGCTCGGCGGAGACCTCCGCGTGCCCGACGCCGATGTCGCGGGCGCGATCGTCGCGCTGCGGAACGGCCGGGGTCCCGATGCCCGCCGCTGGGCGCAGGAGGCCGAACGGCTGCGGCGCTTCATCCCGCCGCCGTCCCGGTCGCCGCAGTCGCAGCCCCCGCGTACCGCGCCCGCCGAGAGCGGGGTCGACGAGGCGGGGCTCGTGATCGCTCTCGCCTTCCCTGCGCGCGTGGCGCGGCGGGTCGAACGCTCCGCGGACGGGGCGACGTTCCTGCTGGCCTCCGGAACCCGTGCCGGCGTGCGCCCACCGCTCGCGGACGTGGAATGGCTCGCCGTCGCCGACGTCGCGCGCGCCTCCGGGCGGGTCGCGGGCGCATCAGGGGCCGTGATCCGGGCCGCCGCCGCGATGACCGAGGCGCAGGTGGAGCGGGCCGCCGGCCACCTCATCACGGACCGGGTCGAGGCGCAGTTCACGAACGGCAAGATCGTCGCCCGGCGAGAACGCCGGGTGGGCGCGATCGTCCGCTCATCCATGCCGATCCGGCCGAGCGCCCAGGAGGGTCGCGACGCGGTGCGACGCGCGCTGCGGGCCGACGGTCTCGACGTCTTCACCTGGTCCGAGGGCGCGGATCAGCTGCGCCGCAGGATGGCCCTGCTGCGGCACGCACTCGGATCCGGTTGGCCCGACGTCTCCGACGACGCGCTGACCGCGGCGCTCGACGACTGGCTCGGCCCTGAGATCGACGCTCTCGCGACCGGCACCCCGACGGCGCGGATCGATCTGGCCCCCGCGCTGCGCCGGCTGCTGCCGTGGCCCGCCGCCGCAGAGTTCGACACGCTCGCGCCGGAGCGTCTGGAGGTGCCGAGCGGATCTCGGATCCGGATCGAATATCCACCCCACGACGACCCGACGGCCCGCCCGGTGGTCGCAGTGAAGCTGCAGGAGTGCTTCGGCTGGGCCGAGACACCGCGCCTGGCCGGAGGGCGCGTGCCCGTGCTCTTCCACCTGCTCTCCCCCGCCGGACGTCCGCTCGCCGTCACCGACGATCTCGCGTCGTTCTGGTCGGGGCCCTACGCCCAGGTGCGCGCCGAGATGCGCGGGCGCTATCCGAAGCACCCCTGGCCGGAAGATCCGTGGCAGGCCGTTCCGACCCGGCATACCAAGAACCGCGCCGCGCGAGCCTGAGCCGCGCACGACCAGACCGCATGGGACGGAGACCGGTGCGCGCTCAGGATGTGCGCCGGCGCAGCGTGAGCGGCGCGAGCACGAGGAACGCCACCGCGAAGCCCGCCACGATCAACACCGGACGCCACAGATCCCAATCGCCGGTGCCCGCGGTCACCGCCTGGATCGCGTCGATCGCATGGCTGAGCGGCAGCCAGTCCGAGATCGTGTACAGCACGTCGGGCATCTTGTCTCGCGGCATGAACAGCCCGCCCAGGATGATCTGCGGAAACACCAGTAGCGGCATGAACTGCACGGCCTGGAACTCGGTCTGCGCGAACGCGCTCGCGAGAAGTCCGAGCGAGGTGCCCAGAACGGCGTCCACGACCGCGACCAAGCCGAGCTGCCAGAGCGGCCCGTCCACGGTGAGCCCGCAGACGTACACCGCGAACGCGACCGTGACGACGGCCTGCAGCACCGCCATCAGACCGAACGCGAGCGCGTAGCCGAGCACGAAGTCGGCCTTGCCGAGCGGGGTGGTCATGAGTCGCTCCAGCGTGCCCGAGCGGCGCTCGCGCAGCGTCGTGATCGAGCTCACCAGGAACATCACGATGAACGGGAACAGAGCCAGGATCGCGCCGCCGAACTTGTCGAACACGCCGCTCGAGTCGGTGAAGAGCCAGGCGAACAGCCCGACCAGCAGGCTCGGCGCGACCACCATGAGCGCGATCGAACGCGGGTCGTGCCGGAGCTGCGTGAGCACGCGGCCCGCGGTCGCGAAGAGCCGACGCGGATTCATGAGGCCGCCGCCTCTCGCTGCTCGCGCCGCGTCTGCGGGTGGGCGACCGTCTCGGACGCCTCATCACGCGCGATCAGCACGAGGAACGCCTGTTCCGGATCGGTCTTGCCGGTGTCCGCCAGTAGCTCGGCCGGCGTCGTGTCCGACACGATCCGCCCCTCGCGCATGAGCAGCAGCCGGTCGCAGCGCAGTGCCTCGTCCATCACGTGACTCGAGACGACCATGGTCGTACCGGCCTCGGCGATCCGGCGGAACAGATCCCACAGCTCCGAGCGCAGCACGGGGTCCAGTCCGACCGTCGGCTCGTCGAGCACCACGAGCTCCGGCGACCCCAGCAGCGCGACCCCGAGCGACACCCGGTTCGCCTGCCCGCCGCTGAGCGCGGACACCTGCTGCCCGGCATACGGCGTCAGCCCGACCTGCTCCATGACGCGGTCGGCGTCGGCATGGCCGACCCCGAGCACGGCGGCGAAGTAGCGCAGATTCTGCCGCACCGTGAGGTCGGAGTACACGGCGGCGCCCTGGGTGCCATAGGCGACCCGGTGGCGCAGGGCAGCGGATCCCGCGGGCAGCCCGAGCACCTCGACCTTCCCAGAGCGGATCCGCTGCACGCCCACGATCGCGCGCATGAGCGTCGTCTTGCCGCAGCCGGACGGGCCGAGCAGCCCCGTCACCTCGCCGCGGGGAATGGTCAGCGCGAGCCCGTCGAACACGTCGTGCCGACCGCGCCGCACATGCAGCCCGTCGATCACCACCGCGTTATTCATCATGTGATGAATTATGGATCCGCAAAGATCGAGGGTCAAGGGTTCGAGAGTCCCAGAACCGCCTCATCGAACAGGGAGCGCTGGATCAATCGAACAGATAGCGCTGGATCGTCGGCCCGATGCGCGCGACGAGCTCGTCGATCGGGGCGTCGGCGATGGGCTGCAGCCGCGCGACGTACCGCGTCACGATCAGGCCGGCCATCTGCGAGGCGACGAGCGTGGCGCGCAGCGCCGCATCGGGCGTCTCGAGGAGCGCGGTGATCCGCCCGATCAGCTCACGCGAGAGGAACCCGACCAGCACCGGCGACATGGCCTTGGATCCGAGCGCGACGCGGATCATCGTCACCCCGCGGCGACGCACCTCGGGGCGTTCGAACGCCTCCAGCACGTAGCGCACCACGCGCTCGCCGACCTCGTCTCGCGGCCCCTGCACGATCGCCGGCACGTCCACATCGGGGCGCAGCGGGATGCCGACGACCTCCGCGAACAGATCGGCCTTGGTGCCGAAGTAGTGGTGCACCAGCGCAGAGTCCACCTCCGCACGTCCCGCGATCGCGCGGATCGTGGCGCCGTCGTAGCCGTTCTCACCGAACTCATGCTCGGCGGCGGCCACGATCCGGCCCCGGGATCCGGATTCGCCCCGCGGGCGCCCGCGGCGACGCGTCGTGCTCATCTGCTCACCCTACGACCGGTGCGCCCAGGGCGCGCACCGGGCTCAGAACCCGACTCAGCACTCGATGACGTTCACCGCGAGACCGCCCTCGCTCGTCTCCTTGTACTTCGTCGACATGTCCAGGCCGGTCTGGCGCATGGTCTCGACGACGGCGTCGAGCGAGACGTAGTGCTGGCCGTCGCCGCGCAGGGCGAGCCGGGCCGCGGTCACGGCCGTGGAGGCGGCGATCGCGTTGCGCTCGATGCAGGGGATCTGCACCAGCCCGCCGATCGGGTCGCAGGTGAGCCCGAGGTGGTGCTCCATCGCGATCTCGGCGGCGTTCTCGATCTGGCGGTTGGTGCCGCCCATCACCGCGGTCAGCCCGCCCGCAGCCATCGCGCACGCGGATCCGACCTCGGCCTGGCAGCCGCCCTCGGCGCCGGAGATCGACGCGTTCGCCTTGAACAGGGATCCGAGCGCCGTGGCGGTCAACAGGAACCGGCGGATGCCGCGCCGACGGTTGGCTTCGGCGAGCTCCTCGGGGTCTTCGAGCGCGCCGACCGCCACGAGCGAGGCCTCCGCCCCGAAACCGAGCAGGGCGCTGCCGACGAGCTCACCGTATGGCGTGACGGCATTTCCCGCTCCGAGACCGGAGTCGGCGAGGAAGCGCCACCAGTACATCGCCACGGCGGGAAGGATCCCGGCCGCGCCGTTGGTGGGGGCCGTGACCACCCGCCCGCCCGCGGCGTTCTCCTCGTTGACGGCGAGCGCGAACGCACCCAGCCACTCGCCCGGGATGGCCGGGTGGCCGTCGGACTCGATCTCGTCCAGCTGCTCGCGGATCGCACCGGCGCGACGCTTGACCTTGAGGATGCCGGGCAGCGTGCCCTCAGCGTGCAGGCCCGCGTCGACGCACGCGGCCATCGCGTTCCAGATCGCGTCGAGCCCGGCCGCGACCTCCTCCTCGCTGCGCAGCGCGGTCTCGTTGAGCCGCGCGAGCTCGGCGATCGTCAGCCCGTTCTCGTCGCACAGCTCCAGCAGCGACGCCGCGTCGGCGTAGGCGAAGGGGAAGGCCGCCTTCTCCAGGGAACGGCCGGACTCCTCCCCGTCGCGGCGGATGAAGCCGCCGCCGATCGAGTAGTAGGTCTCCTGCGCGAGATGGATCCCGTCGGCGTCGAGGGCGCGCAGGGTCATCGCATTGGGGTGGCCGGGCAGGCGCGTGCGCGGCTCGAACGTGATGTCGTCCTTCTCGAACACGATGTCGTGCGTGCCGTTCAGCACGAGTGAGGATCCGTCCGTCCAATCGGCCCAGGCACGGCGCACATCCGCGGGATCGCAGGTCTCGGGGGTGAGGCCGCGCAGGCCCGCCACGACCGCGTCGGGTGTGCCGTGGCCGAGGCCGGTCGCGCCGAGGGACCCGTAGAGCGAGCAGGTGACCCGCGCCACCTGCTCCAGCGTGCCGTTCGCGGCGAGCCGGGCGGCGAAGTCGACGCCGGCGCGCATCGGGCCCACGGTATGGGAGCTCGAAGGTCCTACACCGATGGAGAACAGATCGAAGGCCGAGACGTACGCAGTCACCCCTCCAGCGTAATCCGCGCGGCGGCTCCCGGATCCGCGTCCGGATGCGCCGTCGGAAGGGTCACCACGAACGTCGCGCCAGGCCCCGGCCCGACCGCGATGGCGCCGCCGTGTGCTTCGACCACGGCCTTCGCGATCGCCATGCCGAGGCCGGTGCCGCCGCCCTCCCGCGAACGCGAGGTCTCGCCGCGGGCGAAGCGCTCGAACACGGTCTCACGCACCGCGTCGGGCAGGCCCGGTCCGTCGTCGGACACGGTGAGGCGCACGGATCCGACCTCGTCGCCGGTGCGCACCTCGTCCAGCCGCACGCGTACGGTCGTGCCGGCCGGGGTGTGCACGCGGGCGTTGCCGAGGAGGTTGTCGACGACCCGGCGCAGATCCGCCGCATCGCCGCGGACGAGTGCCGGATCCTCCCTGAGCTCCATGACCCAGGTGTGCTCGGCGCCGGCGATGCGAGCGGCGAGCACCGCTTCGGCGACGAGCAGCCGCAGGTCGACCTCGTCGCGCGCCAGCTCGGGCAGCGCGTCGAGGCGCGCAAGCAGGAGCAGCTGGTCGATGAGCGCGCCCATCCGCACACCCTCGACATCGATGAGCGCCGCGTTGCCGCGGACCTCTCGTTCCTCGGCGTCGGACCTCTCGGAGAGCTGGGCGTACGCGCGGATCGTGGCGAGCGGGGTGCGCAGTTCGTGACTGGCATCCGCGACGAAACGTCGCATCGTCGACTCGCTGGCCTCGCGCTGGGCGAGCGCGCTCTCCACGTGATCGAGCATGTCGTTCAGGGCCGTGCCGACCTGGCCGACCTCGGCAGTCGAGGCGATGTCACTCGCCTCGACGCGCTCGGCGAGCCGCACCTCGCCCCGATCCAGCGGCACCGCCGTGACCGCCGCCGCCGTGTGCGCGACGCGTCGCAGCGGACGCAGCGCCCGGCCCATCGCGACCGCCGCGGCCGCGATCGCGAGCACGAAGCAGGCGGCGCCCACCAGCACCACCACGAGCGTCAGCCGCCCGGTCACCGCCGTCACCGAGTCCAGCGGCAGCGCCGTGACGACACCCACCCCGCTGGGCGTCGTGCGCCCGGCCACGCGGTAATCGCCGAGCGATCCGCCGAGGTCGACCGTGACCGGCGCGGTGCGGTCCGCGGATCCGGTGGGCAGGTGCGCGGCGAGGAGCTTCTTCTGCGCGGCGGTGAGATCGTGCCGCACGCCGTCGGAGCCGATCCAGCCGCCGAGCTCGAACGCACCATCGCGGAAGATCGCCGTGATCGTGCCCGCCGACTGGCCGGGCGCCCCGACCACGTCGTTGCGGCTGGGTCTCGTGGGCGGCGTGGGCGCCGGCGTGGCGTCGGGGCTGCTCTGAGGCGTCGTCCCGGGTGTCGAACCCGGCCCGCGGCCCCCGGCGATGTCGGCCCCGCGCGCGGCCGCGCCGTTCAGCCGGGCATCCACCTGCCCCAGCATGTAGTCGTGCAACGACAGCACCGCGACCACGCCGACGACGATGCTCACCGCCGCGACCAGTGCCGACGCGATGAGCACCACCTGCAGGCGGAGGCTGCGAGGGCGTCTCATGCGCCTCCCCCGGAACCGGATCTAGAACCGGAGCCAGGACCAAGACCAGGGCCGGGGCCGGACTCGGCTCCGTCGACCGGGACGGATCCCCCGCCCGCACCCTCCGCGACGCGCAGCACGTAGCCGACCAGACGCACGGTCTCCAGGTTCAACACCGTCGATGCCGTGAGCTTGCGGCGCAGGCTCGACACGTAGACCTCGACGAGGTTCGACTCCGTGCCGAAGTCGTATCCCCAGACCGCCTCGAGGATCTGCGCACGGCGCAGCACGCGCCCTGCGTTGTTGGCGAGCAGGAGCAGCAGCTCGAACTCGGTGGGCGTGAGTTCGAGCGGCGATCCGGCGAGCGCGGCCGTGGCCTGGCCCTTGTCCATCGCGAGGTCGCCGACGCGCAGCTGCGCCTCGGCGGGCCGCCCGATCGCCGCGGCGGTGCGGGCCAGCACCCGCACTCTCGCCTGCAGCTCGGCGATCGCGAAGGGCTTGGTGAGGTAGTCGTCCCCGCCCGCCCGGAGCCCCGCGATGCGGTCGTCGTGGCTGTCCAGCGCGGTGAGGAACAGCACTCGGATCTCGGGCCGGATCGCACGGATCCGCTCGAGGGTGTCCAGCCCGTCGATGTCCGGCATCATGATGTCGAGCACGACCACGTCGGGCTGGAACTCGCGCACCGCGATGAGGGCGCCCCGGCCGCGGTGCTCCACCCGCACCTCCCAGCCATCGGCGTGCAGGGATCCGCCCACTGCCGCGGCGAGCGCCTGCTCGTCGTCGACCACGAGCGCCCGCGCCGGAGATCCGTCCGCCCGCACGATCGGCGGCAGGCCGAGGGGCATCGAAGCCGCGACGGAGGCCTGGTGGTTCATGGATCCATGCTCGGCAACGCGTCGGGGCAGCTGCTGTGGTTCAGCTATGGAAAGGCTAAGAGCGGCGGCGGTCAGCGGCCGCTCGCCCGATCCGCCAGTGCAGCGATGTCCGACGGGCCATAGCCGCAGCAGCCGCCGACGTAGCGCGCACCGGCGGCGATCCAGGCGTCCACGAGGTCGAGGTCGAGGGGACGCGCCCGCGACCACGTCTTCGTCGCGCTGTCCCACACGCCGCCGTGGTTCGGATAGGCGACCGCCGGGCGCCCGGTCTCCGCCACCGCCGTCTCCACCGCGCCCAGCACGTCGTTCTCGTCCGAGCAGTTGACGCCCGCGGCGATCACCAGGCGCGCACCGGCGAGCGCGGCATAGGCCTCGGCGAGCGGCTGTCCGGCGCAGGTGTCGCCGCCGCGCACGGAGTAGCTGAACCAGGCCGGAACACCGAGGTCGTCGAGCAGCGCGGCGATCACCGCGGCCTCGTCGAGGTCGGGAATGGTCTCGACCGCGAACAGATCAGGGCCGGCCGCGGCGAGCGCCTCGAGACGCGGACCATGGAAGTCGCGCAACTGCCACGCAGCGAGGCCGTACCGACCCCGGTACTCGGAGCCGTCGCCGAGCACGGCGCCATAAGGGCCCACCGACGCCGCCACGAGCAGCCCCGCCCTCGAGACGGCGCACTCGTCTCGCGCCTCCCGCGCGATCGTCACCCCGCGCGCCATGAGCGCCCGAGCCTCGGCGGCATCCAGGCCGGCTGCGACGAAACCTCGTTCGCTCGCCTGGTAGGTCGCGGTCGTCGCGACCTGGGCTCCGGCCTCGAAGAACGCGCGATGGGCGCGAGCGACCCGCTCCGGCTCATCGGCGAGCAGGCGCGCCGTCCACAGCGCGCCGCCCACCTCGATCCCCTGCTGCTCGAGGGCGGTCGACATCCCGCCGTCCAGGACCGTGAGCGCGGCGAACCCGCTCTCGCGATCGGCGTGCGTCGATACGGTCATCGTCCCGCCCTTCCTCTGCTCGATCCGCCGGACGGATCCCGGCGGTCGAGTACGCTCATGCCATGCCGTTCGCCGAGGATCTCGACCCGCCCCGGACGAGCATGGGACGTGGCTTCGACGTGCTCACCACGCTCGCCGCGTTGTCGGTCGACGACCCGGACGGCGTCTCCGTTCGCAACGTCGCGCTCGCCCTCGAACGGGAGCGCTCGCAGGTGTCCCGCACTCTGTCCGCCCTCGCCGACCGCGACCTCGTCGTGCGCGGTGAAGACCACCGCTACCGGCTGGCCTGGAGCTGGTACGCCACCGCGCAGGACCTCACGGATCGTCGCCTGCGCACCGTGGGACTCCAGGTGCTCGACGACCTCGCCGAGACCGTCGGCGAGGCCTGCTTCCTCGGCGTCCTGCAGGGTGACAGCACTCTGACCATCGTGGAGAGCATCCCCCGGGAATCCGGGATGATCGGATCCTGGGTCGGTCGCGCCTACCCCGCCTTCTGCAGCGACGCGGGACGTGCCGTGCTCTGGGATGCGTCCGACGAGGAGGTGCGTGCGGTCTTCGCCCGGACCGCGTTCACGAGCCCGGGACCGAACGCGCCGGCCTCCGCAGAGGATTTCCTCGACCGGCTGCGGGAGGCCCGCACCCTCGGGTACGCGATCGTCGATGAGGAGGCCGAGCCGGGTCTCTACTCCGTCTCGGCTCCTGTCTGGGACTTCCGCGATGAGGTGGCCGCGGGCGTGCAGATCGTCGGGGAGCGAAGGGTCCTGCAACCGCGCACCGCCCCGCTCGCGGAAGCGTGCGTCGCTGCCGCGGAGGCGCTGTCGGCCGCGCTCGGCGCGCCCGAGGGACGCCGCAGAGACCGCGCCGCTCACTGACCGGTCGCCAGGGCGCTCAGTCGATCGCACGCCGCTGTCAGCGCAGCGCGGGCCGCGCGAATCCGCCCCTCGCTGCGCAGCGCACCGCTCAGGGCGACCGAGGCCACGATCTCGCCCCGTGCGCGGATCGGCAGGGCGATCTCCGTCACCCCTTCCGCATACTCGTCCGCGGCCACGATGAGCCCGTCCGCGCGGTCACGCTCCATGAGATCGTCCACCTCGCCCGTCGTACGCGCGGCGGCCGGACCGCCGATGCCGACGAACCGCACCTCTCGCAGCCTCTCCCCCAGATCCGACCGGGAATCGTCCCACAGCAGGGCCCGCCCGGCACCCGTGCACCAGATCGGCGCGATCCCGTAGGGCGCGGCGGCGTCGGTCGAGCCCACGCCGGTCGCGGAGCGCAGCAGCAGCGCCCGAGGACCGTCCGCGGCCGCGAGCAGGGCCGTCATCCTCAGTGTCGAGGCCAGGATCCGCAGTTCGCTCCGCGCGGCGCGCAGCCACGGCTGCTCGAGCGCAGCGGCCGTCCGGAAGTAGGCGTCGCCGGCGCTGAGCACACCGGCGTCGTCGCGTTCGAGGAAGTGCAGCGCCCGCAGCTCCGTGGTCAATCGGGACACCCGGCTCCGCTCGATGCCGGACGTGTCCGCGAGTCGCGAGGCGTTGTGGCCGGCCCGGCCGGAGCGCTCGCGCTCGACCGCGGATTCGAGCAGCGTCAGCCCCTGGGACAGCGACGAGGGAGCGGACATCCTGCTTCCCCCTTCCACCGGCAGCGTCCGGAGCGACCCGGATCCGGCCAGCCTACCCGGGGCCTTCGCACCGCTCACGACGCCGTCCCGCTGCGCACCCGGCGGGGCAGGAGACGGCCCCAGGCGGTGTAGAGGTCGGCGGCGATCTGGCCCGAGGCCCGCTCCAGATCCTGCATCGTGATCGCGTCGTCCCCTTGCGCGCCCGCAAGCACCACTTCGTCCCCGACCTGCACGCCGGGATGGTCCGTGACGTCGACGATGAGGGTGTTCATCGCGTGCCGGTCGACCACCGGCACCCGCCGTCCGCCCACGAGCACCTCGGCACGACCGCCGAGCACGCGGTGGAAGCCATCGGCGTATCCGAGCGGGACGACGGCGAGTCGGGAGGTCCGTGTCGTCCGATGCGTCCGGTCGTAGCCCACGGTGCTGCCCGTCGGGTAGTCGTTGACGGCGGCGATCCGCGAGAGCAGACGCAGCGCCGGCCGCAGGAGGCCGGGCCGCGCCGAGGTGTCTCCGTAGAGCGCTGCGCCCACGCGGGCCCGATCGAACCTCGATGCCGGCACGGTCAGCGCCGCGAAGGAGGTCGCGCAATGCCGCTCGACGCGGCGGCCCGTGTCCGGCCCGAGCAGAGCGACCGCGTCGGCGGACTGCGAGCGGAAGGCCTCCGCCCCCTCGGCGACGTCGCGCTCGTCCTCGCACGGGAAGTGCGCGCAGACGCCGATCGGATGCAGGCCGGGCAGGGCGCCGATGGCACTCACCTCGTCGCGTCCGCCCGCACGATGCAGGTCGACCCCATCACGGCTGAGCCCGGTCGCGTTGATCGAGACGTGTCCTCCGATCCGGCGACCGATCACCCGTGCGGCCGCGTCGATCTCGCGGGCGTGGGCGAGGCCGCCCACCCACTCCTCGACGTGCGCCGAGGCCGCATCCTCGATCTCTTCGCGCAACGCGGGACGCACGCGCAGGATCCGGCCGCGGAATCCGAGCCGCCGCGCGCTGTGCGCCTCTTCGTTCGCGGTGACGCCGATCATGTCGACGCCCGCCGCCATGAGGACCGGGAGGACGAGATCGACGCCGTGGCCATAGGCATCGGCCTTGACCACCCCGCACAGCGGCGTGGAGCCGAGCTCCTGCAGAACGGTCGCGACGTTGTCCGCGATCGCGTCGACGTCGACCTCGATCCATCCCGGTCCGCGGGTCATCGCCCGATGCCGGCGATGGGCTCCTCGGCCGCCGGATCCTCGGCGCGGTCGACCGGCGCCTCCTCCGAGACGACCTCGACGCGAGCGGCGCCGCGTCGTCCGAACCGCCACCAGAAGTACAGGTAGCACAGGCCCACGAACGGCACGCCGAAGTACAGCGCGGCGACCTGATTCGGGTCGAAAGCGATCGCGATGACGGAGATCAGCAGCAGCACGAACGCGAGGATCGGCACGACCGGGTACAGCGGCGTACGGTAGGGCAGCGTCGAAAGATCCCCGCCGCTACGCAGGAACGCCCTGCGGTGGAAGAACTGCGCCGCGACGATCGACATCCACACGGCCACGACCGCGAAGCCCGCGATCGACACCAGGACGAGGTAGACGGTCTCGGCGGCGATCACGCTGGACAGCAGCGAGACCAGTCCGAGCACCATGCTCACGCTGAGCGCGAAGATCGGGATGCCGCGCCGGGTGAGCCGGGTGAACGCCTTCGGGGCGTGCCCCTCCTCCGCGAGCGAGAACAGCATGCGCGCGCACGAGAACAGCCCGCTGTTGCCTGCCGACAGCAGCGCCGTGATGATGACGAAGTTCATGATGTCGGGAGCGAACGGCACCCCGACGTACTGGAACACGTCGACGAACGGGCTGCTCGTCACGCCGGCCTTGTCGTAGGGCAGGATCGCGGCGATCACGGTGATGGATCCCACGAAGAGCACGAGCAGGCGCAGCACGGTGGAGCGCAGTGCGCGCGGGATGTTGCGGCCGGGATCCTTCGTCTCGCCCGCGGCGACGCCGATGAGCTCGGATCCGCTGAACGCGTAGAACACGGCGAGCGAGGTCATCAGCACGCCGCCGACGCCGCCGGGGAAGAGTCCGTGGGGCGTGTCGAAGTTGCGGAACAGCAGGGCGGCCGGATGCTCAGCCGACAGCGGCGTGAAGCCGAAGATGGCAGCGGCGCCGAGCACGATGAGCACCACGATGGCGAGCACCTTGATGAGCGAGAACCAGAACTCGGTCTCGCCGAACACGCGCGCGGAGATCGCGTTGATCGTGAACAGCACGGCCGCGAAGATGAGGCACCACACCCAGACCGGCACCGCCGGGAACCAGCGCTGCATGAGGATGCCCGCCGCCGTGAACTCGGACCCGAGGGCGACCACCCAGCACAGCCAGTACAGCCAGGCGGTCGTGAAGCCGGTGGCCGGACCGATCGAGCGGGAGGCGTAGATGTGGAACGCGCCGGACACCGGGTAGGCGGTGGCGAGCTCGCCCAGGCACGCCATCACGAGGTAGACCACGAACGCGCCGATCAGATAGGCGATGATCGCGCCGAGCGGACCGGCTTGGCTGATCGTGTAGCCCGAGCTGAGGAACAGGCCGGATCCGATCACACCCCCCAGGGCGATCATGATCAGGTGGCGGGCGTCCATCGAGCGCTGCAGTCGGCGCAGCGGTACCTGGGTCGCAGTGGTGCGGGGCAGGGCGTTGGGGAGTTCTTTCTCCCCGGGCAGTGGGCTCATGAGGTCTCGCATTCAAGGTTCGGGTGGGGCAGAGACGAAAGGCTTCGTGCTATATCACCACAGCTGTGTGCCGATGTCGCACGAATTGTTTCGGGACATTACCCGGCGCCGCACCCCCGCACAAGCGCTCGCGCACCGGAGTGCGTCTCCTGCCGCAGGTCAGGACAGATCGTCGGACGGACTGCCGCAACGGCAGTCCCCACGGTCACTCGGGCAGGCGCGCCCCGCCGCCCCGGGCCTCGAGGATGGGGGCCGCAGTATCCATCCACTCTCTCGAAGGAGCCCGCCGTGCATCGTCACGACCTCGCCCTCATCGGCTTCGGCGGCGTCAACCGCGCCCTCGCCGAGATCGTCCATACCCGTGGAACGGCCCTCGCCGACGATCTCGGTTTCGAGCTCCGCGTCGTCGCGATCACCGACCTCCGGCTCGGCTCGCTCATGCACGCCGATGGAATCGACCTGGGCGCGGTGTTCGCGATGCCCGAGGGCGCCACGTTCGCCGGCATGCCCGGCGGCGCCGCGGTGCCGCAGAACGACTTCATCATCCGCAACACCACCGCGGACATCGTCGTGGAGGCCACGTTCACGAATCCGGTCGACGGGGAGCCCGCCGTGTCGCACGTGCGCGCCGCGCTCGAGAGCGGGAAGAGCGTGACGACCACGAACAAGGGCCCGGTCGCCCTCGCCGGCGCCGAGCTGCACCGCATGGCCGCCGACCACGGCGTGCGGTTCGCGCACGAGGGCGCCGTGATGAGCGGGACCCCCGTGCTCCGCTTCGCGTCGGAGATGCTCCGCGGCACGCGCATCTCGGGCGTCGAGGGGATCCTGAACGGTACGAGCAACTTCGTCCTCGGGCGGATGGAGGCCGGCGCGACACTCGCCGACGCCGTCGCCGAAGCGCAGGCGCTGGGGTATGCCGAGGCGGATCCGAGCGCCGACATCGAGGGCTCCGACGTGCAGCTCAAGGTCGTGATCCTCGCCAACGAGATCCTGGGCGCCGGAATCACGACCGCGGACGTCGTTCGTCGCGGGATCTCCGCCATCACGCCGGAGGACATCGCCGCGGCGGCCGCCGAGGGCCGGCGCTGGAAGCTGATCGGATCGGCCACGCGCACCGCGGACGGCGAGGTCGTCGCGTCGGTGGAGCCGGTGGCGCTGCCGCTCGCGCACCCGCTGGCGGGCGTGTCCGGAGCCACCAACGCGGTCTCGTTCGACACCGACATGCTCGGTGCCGTGACCGTGTCGGGCCCGGGTGCCGGCCGCATCGAGACGGCGTACGCGCTGCTGTCCGACATCATCGCGATCGACGCGCACCAGCGCGCCGAGGCGGAGGCGGCACGATGAGCACCGCCTCCACCGAGACGCGGCACTCCGACGTGAGTCGCGACGAGCTGCTCGTCCACGATGCTTACGACGGTCAGGTGATCGGGGCGGTGCCGCGCAGCATTCCCGCGGACCTGGAGTCCATCCTGGCGCGGGCCAAAGCGGGCTTCACGATCGCGCGCGGGCTCACCCGATTCGAGCGCCACGGCATCCTCGATCGCGCCGCCGCGCTGCTGCGCTCCCGGTCCGATGAGGCCGCGGGGCTGATCGTCCGGGAGGCGGGCAAGACGATCCGACAGGCGCGCAAGGAGGTGCGCCGCGCCGTGACGACCCTGTCGCTGTCGGCAGAGGCGGCGCGCTCGAACGCGGGAGAGGTGATCCCGTTCGACGCGTTCGAGGGATCCGCCGACCGGCGCGGCTGGTTCACCCGCGAACCGCTCGGCCTGGTCGTCGCGATCACGCCGTACAACGACGCCCTCAACCTGGTCGCGCACAAGCTGGGCCCGGCGCTGGCCGCCGGGGACGCAGTGATCCTGAAGCCGTCTCCCTTCACGCCGATCACCGCTCGCTTCCTCGTCGGCCTGCTCATCGAGGCCGGGATGCCACCCGAGGCCGTCACGGTCGTGCACGGCGACCGTGAGCTCGCGCAGGCGCTCATCGCCGCGCGCGACGTGCGACTGGTGTCGTTCACGGGCGGCTTCGCGACGGGCGAGGCGATCGCCCGCGGCGCCGGGCTCAAGCGGCTCGCGATGGAACTCGGTGGCAACGCTCCCGTCATCGTGTTCTCGGACGCGGACATCCCCGCCGCCGTCGAGGCCTGCGTCTCGGGCGCGTTCTGGGCGGCCGGCCAGAACTGCGTCGGCGCGCAGCGGATCCTGGTGCAGCGCGAAGTGCACGAGGAGTTCCGCGCCGCGTTCGTGGCGCGCACGCAGGCCCTGATCGCCGGAGACCCCTCCGACGAACGCACCGACGTGGGGCCGATGATCTCGCCCGCCGCCGCCGAACGCGCCGAGCGTCTCGTCGACGATGCGGTCGCCGCGGGGGCGCGCGTTCTGGCCGGGCACCGCCGGGAAGGATCCGTGTACTGGCCCACGGTGGTCGAGGACGTGCCGTTCTCCTGCGCCCTGTGGTGCGACGAGGCGTTCGCGCCGATCGCCGTGCTCTCCCCGTTCGACACCGAGGACGAGGCCGTCGCCCAGGCCGACGAGATCGAGTACGCGCTGCACGCCGGCGTCTTCACCTCGGATCTGTCGCGGGCGCTGCGCGTGTCGGAGCGGATCGAGGCCGGCGGCGTGATGATCAACGACTCTTCGGACTACCGGGTCGACAGCATGCCGTTCGGCGGTGCCAAATACGGGAGCATGGGGCGCGAGGGCGTCCGCTTCGCCTTCGAGGAGATGACGCAGCCGAAGGTGGTCTGCCTCACGATTTGACCCGATCGAGGGGCGGCGCGGCGCGCGGCGCCCCTCACGGATGATCGATGACCTGCGCCAGCGATATCGACGTCACCGTGTTCGCCACACCGGGGACCGCGGCGATGTGCTCCCAGATCTCGCCGATGCGATCCATGCCGTCCGCCTGCACGATGGCGAGCAGATCGAATTCGCCGGACAGGACGTCGCAGCGCACGATCTCGGGGATCCGGGAGAGCTCGGTCACGACGTGCGCCCCGCGCATGCGGTCCTCCCGGTAGACCAGCACGATCGCGGTCGTCCTCCGAGACGCCGCCTCGCCGGGCACGACGGTGTAGCCGCCGATGACGCCGTCGCGCTCCATCCGCTCGATGCGCTGCTTCACGGCGTTGCGGGAGAGATGCACGCGCGATGCGAGGGCGACGAGAGGTGTGCGCGCGTCCGCCGTCAGCTCCGCGAGGATCCTGTGGTCCGTCCCGTCCATCTTGACCCTTCGTAGTTCGTGCAATATAAACAACTGAAGATGCAGATATAACACACCAAGTATGAGAGCCGCCACCGTCGGCGGCCTCAGCCCAGGAGGATCGCATGTCCGAACGCCCCGACCGCACCCAGCCCGGCACCCTGTCCGATTCGAGCCTCGCCGTGCACGGCGGAATCCATGTCGACTCGACCCTGGCGCTGCGCACCCCGCTCGTCATGGCGAACTCATACCAGCTGCCCGACGACCCCAGCGAGATCAGCTGGTCGGCCAACGCGCCGGGCCTCTACACCCGTAACACGGGCGTGAACCAGCAGGCCCTGCAGGAGAAGCTCGCCGCCCTGGACGGCGGGGAGGACGCGGTAGCCCTCGCATCGGGCGTGGCGGCACTGCACGCCGTGTTCTTCACGTTCGTACGCGCGGGAGACCACGTCGTCGTCAGCGACGTGGTCTATGAGGCGACGTGGCGCCTGTGGTCGGAGCTGCTGCCGCAGCGCTACGGGATCGAAGCGACGTTCGTCGACATCACCGACTTCGACGCCGTCCGCGCGGCCATGCGCCCGAACACCCGGCTGGTCTGCGTCGAGGCGATCGCGAACCCCACCACCCAGGTCACCGACGTCGCCGCGATCGCCGCCATCGCGCACGAGGCCGGCGCCCTGCTCCTGGTCGACTCCACCTTCACGCCGCCGCCCGTGTACCGCCCGCTGCGGGACGGGGCAGACCTCGTCGTGCACTCGCTCACGAAGTACATCAACGGGCACGGCGACGCCATGGCCGGCGCGGTCGTCGGGCGCCGCGAGCTCATCGAGCCGATCAAGGCCGACGCCATGGTCGACGTCGGCGGCATCATCTCGCCCTTCAACGCCTGGCAGATCACGCGCGGTTCCGTGACGCTGCCGCTGCGTATGCGCCAGCACAGCGAGTCGGCGCAGGCGATCGCCGAGCTCCTCGATGCGGATCCGCGCGTCGCGTACGTCTGCTATCCGGGCCTTCCGTCGCACCCGCAGCACGACCTCGCCGTCCGCCAGTTCGATCGCGGCTTCGGCGGCATGATGTCCTTCGCCGTCGACGGCGACCCCGCGACGCAGAACCGCTTCGTCGCGAACCTGCGCCTCATCACCTCCGGCTTCTCCCTGGGCCATGACGACTCGCTGATCGTGCACACCGGCACCGAGGGAGGACGTGTCGCCGCCTACCCCGAGCCGTTCCGAAAGCTGGGGCACCTGCGCCTCTCGGTGGGCCTCGAGGACACCGGCGACCTGCTGGCCGACCTGAACGCCGCGCTGGACGAGACGTTCGGCTGAAGCCTGCGGAGCTCAGCTCGGTGGGAGGCCGAGGGCGGACAGCAGCATCCGTTCCAGGATCGCACCCCCCTCGGCCAGGGCTTCCGCGGCGGCGTCCCGGTCGCCCCGCGCCGTGACATCGATGGTGATCTTCAACCCGTCGAATGCGCCGACGAGGACGGTCGCGAGAGTGGTGGCGTCCTGGTCCTCCGAGCCCGTCGTCGCGTCCTCGATGAGACCGGCGACGAGGTCGATCCATCGCTGAGTCATCTCCGCCGCGAGTTCTCGCGTCGATTCGACCGCCGAGAGGTTCGAGATGAGCCGGGAGATCACCCAGGCGTCAGGATCGGCGCGGTGCAGCTCGAGCATCGCGGGCAGCAGCCGCCGCAAGCGCGGCACGCCTGGCACCGCCGCCTCGAGGAGGTTCTCGACGTCACGCAGCCACCGCGCCTGACGCGCCTCCAGGACGACGATGGCGAGGCTCTCCTTGCTGTCGAAATGAAAGTACACGGAGCCCTTGGACAGGCCGCTCGCATCGATGATGTCGGCCATCCGGGCCTTGTCGTATCCGAGCCGGGCGAACACGCCGGCGGCAGCATCGACGATCGCATCCCGCGAGACCGCGCCCTGGGGGGTGGGCCCGGCCGGCCGACCGACCCGCCCCTTGCGCGGAGCGGGCTCGTCGAGAACATCTGGACGCTGAGACACCTTCATAGTATATTCTCGCTTAAATAGACCGACTGGTTTGTTTAATTAAAGGAGTATCGTGCGCACCATCGCGGCAGGCAGCACCACACTGATCACGGGCGCATCATCGGGCATCGGTCGCGCCTTCGCCCATCGCATGGCCGCGGCCGGCAGCGACCTGATTCTTGTCGCACGTCGCCTGGATGTTCTCGAAGAGCTCGCCCGCGAACTGACCGTGCACCATCGGGTGCAGGTCACCGCCGTCTCCCATGACCTCGACTCCCCGGGCGCTGCCACCACGTTGGTGGCCCGGCTCGCCGAGGAGCGGATCGTCGTGGATGCACTCATCAACAACGCCGGTCTCGGCATCCACGGAGACGTGGGTACGGCCGGGCTGGAGACTGCGATGACACAGATCGCCGTCAATGTGAGCAGTCTCACGGCGCTCACCGCGCTTCTGCTGCCGGCGATGCTGGCCCGCGGGCGTGGAGCAGTCATCAACGTAGCGAGCACCGCGGGGTTCCAGCCCGTGCCTCATATGTCGGTGTACTCGGCGTCGAAAGCGTTCGTGCTCACCTTCACGCGTGCGCTCTGGCGAGAAACGCGCGGCACCGGAGTCGACGTGCTCGCACTCTGCCCCGGCGCGACCGATACCGCGTTCTTCGCCACCGCCGGAGACGCCGCCTCCGTCGGCAACAGGCGTACGCCGGAGCAGGTCGTCGAGACGGGGCTGCGCGCGCTCCGGCGCGGCCGTCCCTCGGTGGTCGACGGACGCGCCAACGCGTTCGTCTCCTGGCTCGCCCCGCGACTGCCCGAGCGCCTCGCGCTGGACATCGCCGAACGCTCCGTCCGCCCGTGAACGCGCACTCGCACCGTCACCGTTCGCACCATCTGATCAGAGGAGATCACACCATGCAGATCCACGACTTCGCCCAGCGTGCAGCCTCGGCTGTCAACGCGCACGACCCCGCGGCGATCATCGCTCTCTGGGCCGAACCCGCCGAATACGACTCGCCCCTCACCGGTCCCCAGAAGGGACTCGATGCCCTGTTCGAACGCGAGAACGCCCTCTTCGAGGGCTTCAGTGACCTGCAGGCGACGATCGATCCGCTCGGACAGGAGGGCGACACGGGCTCAATGCTCGTGCGGTTCGAGGGAACACACGACGGCTCATACGCGGGCCTGGCCCCCACCGGCCGCCCCATCGCCCTCGAGATGATCGCCGTCATCACATTCCGAGACGACGATCGCGTCGTCGCCGAACGCATCTTCATCGACACCGCCGACGTCGCGGCACAGCTGGGGCGACTCTGATGGCGCGGGCGTATCCGAATACCCGCTGCTGATCCGGTCCGCTGATTCAAGCGAGACAGTCACCGATCGGCCAGCCCGGCTCGACCCGGGGAAAGCGAAACGGCCCGCCGAAGCGGGCCGTTTCTTACTGTCTCAACACAGTGTGCGCCTGGAGGGACTCGAACCCCCAACCTTCTGATCCGTAGTCAGATGCTCTATCCATTGAGCTACAGGCGCATCCGGTCTTTCACAAGACCGCCCGCTCTCGCGGGCCTCGTCAACAATACCCCAGAGGCGGGGCGGAACGCGAATCGAGAGGGCTGCGGACGATACCGCCGGGCGTGGCGGGGATCAGAGCACCTGGCGTGCGGCGCGCTTCTCCTCGCGCTCGGCCGCCTTCGCGGCCGCCTTGCCGGCCTTCTCCGCAGCCTTCTCCGCGGCCTTGTCGGCCTTCTCGCGGTTCTTACGACGCGAGCGCTGGTCCGAGGCGAGCGCCTGCAGGTCGACGAGCCGCAGCGCCTGCATCCGCGCCTCGCGCATCGTGGCGTAGTCCGGATCCTCGTCCGGCCGCATCGCCTCGACCGTGAGCCGGCTCTGCAGATTCCCGGCGACGTCGCTCCAGGCGGCGGCACGCGCAGCCTCCACGAGGAACCGTAGCGTCTCGGGGTCGTCGGCCATCTCGCGCAGCCGGTCGGCCACGGCGGAGGACTGCTTGGCGCGCTTCTTGAGGTTTCGCACGTCGCGGTCGCGGTAGTCGTGCGTGCCGTGCGGATCGGAGTAGCGGCCGTGGGCGCGCTTGCGCAGCTTGTTGGCCAGCTCCGCCGCCTCCTCCGACTCCGCGGCGAGCGCGAGCAGCGCCTCATGCGCGTCGTTCATGTATTTGGCGACGTCGAAGGATCCGCCCTGCGCGATCGTGCCCACGAGGATGTGGTTCTTGACGGTCAGCCGGGCGGCGGATGTGGCGATCGCCACGCCCTCGGCAATGACGTCCGCACTCTTTCCCACTCCGACCTCCTCCTCACATCCACCGTACCGGTTCCCGTTCCGCAAGAGCAGGGCGATGCGGCAGGATGGGACCAGCGTCTGCGCCCACCCGACGCATGCGACGAAGCGTGCGAGGGCGCAGCGGTAGGAGGAGCGTTGCCCGTTCTCGACGCATCAGGGCGCAGCAGTGCCATCACCGGCGCCGCCAACGGCATCGGCGCCGACACCGCGAGAGCGCTCGCGCGCCGCGGCGCGGCCTTGGCCCTCATCGACCGGGACCGGGTCGGCCTGGCCCGCATCGCGGACGAATTGCGCGCCACCGGCACCACCGTGACGGTGCATCCGGTCGACCTGCGCGATGACGACGCCGTGGCCGCCGTCGGCGAGGACGTCGAAGCCGCGCACCCCGAGCTGCAGACGCTCATCACGTGCGCCGGATCCTCGATGCTCGGATCCCTCGACCAGCTCTCGATGGAGGAGATGCGCTGGCTGATGGATGTGAACCTCTGGGGCACGGTCTCGATCACCAAGGCGCTGCTGCCGGCGCTGCGTCGCGCCCCCGCTGCGCACATCACGCACATCGCCAGCATCTACGCGATCGCCTCGCCCGGCGGGCGGATCCCCTACTCCATGACGAAGTTCGCTGTGCGCGCGTTCTCCGAGGCGCTCATGCACGAGCTCGAAGGATCGACGGTCACGGTCGGTGCGATCTATCCCTCGGGGGTGCGCACGGGCATCATCCTGCACGGGCGCTACGCCTCGTCGATCGACCCCGGGGTGGCCGGCCGCGCCGCCGCCGCACAGGCCGCGATGTACCACATGGAGCCCGCGGACGCGGCCGAGCGCATCGTGCGCGCCACGCTGCGGCGCAGGGCCCGCACCCTGATCGGGCGGGAGACCCGCCTCGTGGATGCGCTGGTGCGGCTCGCACCGGTGCGCTACTGGGGGCCGATGCGGCACCCGCTGCGCGAGGCGATCGACACGACGACCCCGATGTCGCCGCGCTGATCGATCACTCGCCGGCGACGGAGGCCTCCTGGCGGGCCGCGGCGCGCGCACGGATCGCGGCCGTCTCGGCGTTGTACTCGGCGAGCTTGCGCAGGGCCGTCTCCGTGCCCGCCCTCAGATGACGCTGCACGCGCAGTCGCAGCGTCGCCGTGTCGCGCGCCGCGAACGACTCGAAGATGCGCGCGTGGTCCTCCGCCATGGCGATCAGGTCGTCGTGGTCGCGGAACAGCAGCAGCAGGCGCCCGCGCATCATGCTGAGGATCTCGTTGACCGTGGCGTTCTCGGCGAGCTCCGCCATGATCAGGTGGAACTCCGCCGCTGCCGCGTGCGCCGCCTCCGCGTCGCCGACCCCGGCCGCCGCGTACTCGCGCTTGAGCGCCGCCTCGACCCTCGCGATCCCGTCCGACGTGTGCCGGAGCGCCGCGATCTCGAACACGAGGACCTCCAGCACGTCACGCACCTGCGCGATGTCGCGCACGTCGTCCTCGGTGAACTGGCGGACCACGGCCCAGGAGCGCGGGCGCGCGGTGAGCATCCCCTCGGCGAGCAACTGCCGGATCGCCTCGCGCACCGGCAGCCGGCTCACGGCGAGCTCCTCGGCGATGTCCCGTTCGATGAGCCGGTCGCCGGATCGGCGCTGACCGGACAGGATCGAGTCGCGCAGGAGCCGGACCACCCTGGCCGACTCGAGCTCCACGCTGCCCGCGTTCCCCATGGGGCCATTGTGGCACCGTCGGAGCCGGCTGCGCCTTGTCGGACCGGGTCCATCAACGCCGACCCGGCCCGACGCGCGTGCCGACCGGGTCAGGGCCGGGTCGGCGTCCCGTGCTCGTCGAGCCAGTCCAGCACCTGCTGCGCCGCGTCCTGCACCGGCAGCGCCGCGTCCACGACGAAGCCGGCTTCACCGGACGCGAGCGGCTCGAGGGTGTCCAGTTGCGAGTCCAGCAGCGACGCCGGCATGAAGTGCCCGAGTCGGCGCCCGAGGCGCTCCGCGAGGTCGTGCTTGGTACCCTTCAGGTGCACGAACTCCACTCCGGGCCGCGCCAGGATCTCGCGATAGCTGCGACGCAGCGCCGAACAGGTCACCACCCCGGGCTGGCCCGCCTCCTGCTTCGCCACGATCCAGTCGCGGATCAGCTCCAGCCAGGGCCGGCGGTCCTCGTCGGTGAGCGGGATGCCGGCCTCCATCTTCGCGACGTTCGCCGCGGGGTGCAGGTCATCCCCCTCCTGCAGCGCCCAGCCCAAGCGCCCGGCCAGCACTCCGGCCAGCGTGCTCTTCCCGGATCCGGAGACACCCATGACCACGAGGATCGTCGGCGGTGTGTTCTGCGACATCAGCGGCTCCTCCGGTCAGCCTACGAAGACGCCGATGATCATGACGCCGACAAGGCCGGTGACCGAGATCAGGCACTCCATGATCGACCACGACTTCAGCGTCTGCGGGATGCTCAGGCCGAAGTACTCCTTGATCAGCCAGAAGCCTGCATCGTTGACGTGCGAGAGGAACAGGGAACCGGCTCCGATCGCCAGGACCAGAAGAGCGGATCCGCCCGCCGACATGTGCAGGTCGTGCACCAGCGGCTGCATGATCCCGGCGGCGGTGATCGTCGCGACGGTGGCGGATCCGGTGGCGACGCGGATCAGCACCGCGACCAGCCAGGCGAAGAACAGCACCACCGGCAGGGCGCCGCCGACGTTCGAGATCGCATGTGCGATCACCGTGCCGATCGTGGAGTCGACGAGCACCTGCTTGAAGCCGCCGCCCGCGCCCACGATGAGCAGGATTCCCGCGATCGCCGGCAGCGAGGACGACACCGAGGCGCCGACCTCCTTGGAGCTCATGCCGCCACCGCGCCCCAGGACGACCATGCCGACGAGCACGGCGATGAGCAGCGCGATGATGGGCTTGCCGAGGAAGTCGATGATGCCCTTCACGGCCGAGGTGTCGGTCGGTGCGACGATGTCGACGATCGCGGCGAGCAGCATCAGGATCACCGGCAGCAGGATGCTGAACAGCGTCGCGCCGAAGCTGGGACGCCTGCGGGCCTGGACCGCCGCGGTCTCGCCGGGCTGGGCGGTGTCCGCTGCGGTCTCGAACAGCGCCGGCACCGGCACATCCACCCAGCGGGCGGCGAGGCGGCCGAAGAGCGGGCCGGCGATGATCACCGTGGGGATCGCGATGAGCACGCCGAAGGCGAGGGTGAGGCCGAGGTTCGCGCCGATCAGACCGATCGCAGCGAGCGGCCCCGGGTGCGGCGGCACGAGACCGTGCATGGCGGACAGGCCCGCGAGCGTCGGGATCGCGATCTTCATCAGCGAGACGCCGGAGCGGCGCGCGACCAGGATGATGACCGGCACGAGCAGCACGAGGCCGACCTCGAAGAACATCGGCAGGCCGATGAGCGCCCCCACCAGACCCATGACCCAGGGCAGCGCTGCGGCGCTCGCCTTCGAGATCAGGGTGTCCACGATCCGGTCCGCACCACCCGAATCGGCCAGCAGCTTGCCGTAGATCGCACCGAGGGCGATCAGCACGCCGACGCCGCCGGCGGTGGATCCGAAGCCGTTCGAGAAGCTCGTGACCGTCTGAGTGGCCGACATTCCGGCGACGAGGCCGGTGACGAGCGCGCCGATCACGAGGGAGAGGAACGGATGCAGCTTGACCCAGGTGATGAGCACCACGATCGTCGCGATGCCGATGAGGGCGGCGAGGATCAGCACCCATTCCGGGGCGGTCGTGGTGGGGGGAACGGGATCGGCGGCCGAGAGGAGAGTCCCGGGGACGGCGGCGAGCAGGTTCGATGACATGGCCATGAGCTTCCTTGGTCTGGCGGAGAGATTTCGCTTCAGCGTAAATGATAAGTAGGACTTAATCAAGCAGCTAGCCTCAATAAGCCCTTCTATAGTTCATCCGCACGTCTTCTTGCCGGGCTATCGCCATAATGGGCTTCATGGCAGAAGGGACCCGCGAGGCGGCCTCCGCGCAGCACCGCCGGCTGCTCGACACGATCGGCGTGCGCATCGTGGAGGGACAGCTGGCGCCCGGCGCCCGGCTGCTGACCGCCGATGTCGCCGCCGAGTTCGGCGCGTCCCGCTCCGCGATGCGCGAGGTCGTGCGCGTGCTCGAGACCATGGGCATGGTCGAGGTGCGCCGCCGGGCCGGGGTGGAGGTGCTGCCCGCCGACCGGTGGAGCCCGTACGCCCCCGAGGTGATCCGCTGGCGGCTGGACGGATCCGGCCGGCTCCGCGCCCTGCACGAGCTCAGCCAACTGCGCTCCGCGATCGAGCCGCTCGCGGCCCGGCTCGCCGCCGCACAGGCCGGCCCGGAGCACCGCGCCGCGCTCGTGAAGGCGGTGCTCGGGATGGTCGAGCACGGCGACAGGGCGGACGAGCCCGTCTACCTGCAGCACGACATCGACTTCCATGCGGCGGTGCTGCGCGGCTCGGGCAACCCCTACCTCGCCGGTCTCGCGAACGTCGTCGCCGAGCTGCTGCACGGACGCACCGCGCACGCGCTCATGCCGCACCGCGCGGACGAGACCGCACTGCGGCTGCATCAGGACGTCGCGGCCGCGATCACCTCGCGCGACCCCGAGGCCGCAGCGACCGCGATGGCCGCGATCGTGACCGAGGCTGACGACGCCGTGGAGGCGATGGGCAAGCCCCGGCCCTGAGCAAGTCCTCCAGTCTGGCGAAACTTCCAGCTTGCAACTCGAGAGATGCCACACCGCTTTTGGCGGTGCCCACATGGCTTCTGCCATTGCTTGTGATGGGCAGGGCAGCCCTGACCAGCCTGCCCATCACAACCCGCAGAGGACGCGGATCAGTCAGTGTGATTCTTGTGGCGTGTCAACTTCCATAGGCGCCCAGCTCCCAGATCGAGTACCCGTAGATCGTGCCGCGTTGGGTGCCGAGGATGCGGAGATACCTTCCTGTACCGGAGAGGCCGGTTATGACCTCATTTCCCCCGCTGCCGGTCCGGGAGGCGAGCGTCGTCCAGGTCGCATTGTCCGCCGAGATCTGGATCTGGTACTGGCTCGCGTAGGCGGCTTCCCAGTTGATGCGCACGGCGTTGACCGTGTGCGTGCCGTTCAGGTCGACCGTGATCCACTGCGGGTCACTGCGGAGGCTCGACCACCGCGTCGTGGTGGACCCGTCGATCGCATTCGACGCCGGGAACGCTGATGTCTCCACGCTGGAAGCAGTTGCCACGCCCCCGGTGAGCAGGTTGGTGGCGTTCGTCGCGAAGTCCGCTGAGACCTGCGCACCGGTCAGTGCCTGGTTGAAGATGTGAAACTCATCGAGCTGGCCGCCGAACGCGCGCCGACCGCCCAGCGCTCCGCCGGGGAGCGGGACGTTACCGGTGATGGTCTGCACCGGGTTACCGTTGGCGTACAGCGTGCTGGTGCCGGCGGTCCCGTCACTGACGATCGCGAGGTGGGTCCACGCGTTCAACGGCACCGTGTAGGCGAACGAGTAGTCCTTGACTCCGAACTGCGTGATTCCTACAAGGTGGGACGTGTTGTACTGCTCCAGCTTGATCGCCGAGGACCATCCGTCGAACAGGTACGAGTCGGTCCCGTCAGCAGTGCGCCGCACCCACGCCGTCACCGTCCAGCTGGTGGGCGCATCGCCATCGCCGATGTTGATCATCTGGTTGCTGCCTGCAGTGAACGTGACGGCACTTCCCGCCTTCCCCGTCGCGCCGGACGCCGGCTGGCCACCGGGGGTGGTGCCGTAGAGGCCGCCGATGCCGTCGGGGTATCCGCTCGGCGGATTGTTGAATCGATCGGCCGGGAGCGTGGTCTTGCTGTCGAGGGCGTAAGTGTGCACCGGTTGCGCGCTGGTCGTGCTGGCCGTCGGCTGGGCCGTGACGCCGGGAGCGTCCCCGACGGCGGCTGCACGGGCGGCGAAAGCGCTGTAGCTGACGGTGGTGGCGGTGGTGTTCCAGATCCTCTCCGCCAGCGCGGTCTGCCTCGGCAGCAGGACCTCGTTGAAGTACCAGCCGTCCGCCGTGTTGACGGCGTCCGCCCAGGTAGCGATCTGCTCACCGGCGTAGTGCGATCCTCCGCTGGGGGTCCAGCCGTAGATCGACGATGCGCTCGGGGTGCGGGAGTCGGAGATCGCGCCGGGGATGACGAAGAACCGCTGGTAGCTGCCGGCACCCCAGGCCGTGTCGACGACGTCGTATCCGCCGCTGCGCAGCGAGGCCGCGTTCGCACTGGAGCCGAAGTTGACGAACGTGATGTCCGTATTGGGGAGGATGTCGGAGCCGTTGGCCCACATGACGGTGTGCTTGCCGGCCGCGACGATGGTCGTGTCGAGCTCGTTCACGAAGTCGGTCTGCAGCTGCTGGATCGTCTTGCCGGTCGCCGTGATGTACGAGCAGTTGTTCAGCGCCGTGGGCACCTCATCGTTCCCGATGTGGAAATACGGCCCGGAGAACCAGGGGAGGAACTCGCTGTAGACAGACTTCACCCAGGTCTTGACCGACGTGCTGGTGATGTCCAGCACGTCGGAGTAACTGGAGCCGCACTGCGACGCGAGAGAGCGCGTCGAGTCGACGCGGGTGAGCGCGGCGGAGTGCGCAGGCGTGTCGATCTCCGGGACGATCGTCACGCCGTGCGCGGCGGCGAAGGACTGGAGGTCCTGGATGTCGGCCTGAGTGTATCGATCGGAGGCGGGAGCGAGATCCGAGAACGCGGTGTTCGTGCTGGCCAGGCGGAAGGCCTCGTCTTCGTTGAAGTGCAGCTGCAGCGCGTTGAGCTTGAGCCAGCCCATGCGGCGGATCTGATCTTTGAGCTCCGCGACCGGCCAGAATCGGCGGGCGACGTCGACGGACACGGCGCGGTAGGCCAGGTCGGGCGAGTCCGTCACCACGCCGGCTGCGACGCTGGCGTGCGCCGAATCGGTGCGCAGCAGCTGCAGCAGCGTCTCACCGGCGTAGTACGCGCCGGATGTGGTCGGCGCCGACAGCGTTGTCACGCTGCCGATGTCCGCTTTGTAGCCTTCGACAGTGGTCGACACGGTCGCGTCGAGGGTGAGGAAGATGTCACCAGAGCTCGCGGAGGCGGCGGTGACGACGGAGGGCGTGCGCCCGGTGACGCTGCCGACCTCGGCGGCAAGATTCTGCGCCGTCTGGAGCAGAGTGTTGCCGGAGGCAAGAGGTCCTGTGATTCCCGTGGTGGTGGCGTTAGCGTCTGCACTGTCGACGACGAGCCGGGACGTGCTCGTGAAGGTGTAGCTGCCGGTTCCCGGAGTCCATCCGTGAACCCGTGGTACGACGCTGAGCTCGGTGGCTGCTGCGGCGGGTGTGGTGGCGATCAGCACCCCGGCCAATGAAGCTGCCAGTGCGGTGAGTCCGGCGGCGATGCGAAATGCGGGTCGTGAATCAGGATCGATCTTCATTGAACTGCTCCTTTCTGTTCGTGTTGCTCTCGGATGTGTGGCTACCGCCGGTCAGCGGTAACCGTGACCGCCTCAGTGAGGAGGGTCGCTTGTGGAGCGCGCAGCGCCGTACCGGGGAAGGCCGCCACAGGTCCGCCCTCGGCCGCACGCTGCAGGACCCGGCTCAGCTCGTTGAGGCCGAACTGCTCGCCCCAATCCCAGGGGTCGGCGAACTCCTTGTCTGCGGTGAGCTGCACCACGGGAACGACGGGATGGCCGCTCTCCGTGCGGAGCTCGTCGACGATCGTCCCGATCCATTCGGGGGAGCGCTGCATGATGGCGTGGTAGGTCATCGGATACAGCGCGTCGATGAACGGCTCCCAGGCGGCGACGTCCTGGCCCGTCGACGCCTTTCGCCGTGCAGACGGGATCGGCACCACGAATGCGCCCAGCGAAGCGCCCGTCCGCGCGATGGCGCGGGAGATCCGTTCGACGATGTCAGTCACGACCTGGCAGCGGAACTCCGTCCACTGCGGGAGGAGGTTGCCGAGCAGCTGTCGAGATGACGGAAGTGGCGCAGCCTCGTCGCCGGAACCGTCCGCCCAGCGGGCGAAAGCGGTGAGCGTCTGCGGGTCGAAGGACGCAGCGGGCAGGCTCGGGCCGGTTTCCCGTGCCTCAAGCTCCCAGTGCAGCGGCCAGCGGATGAAGTCAAGGACGAGTCCGCTGACACCAGGCGTGCGGGCGAGCCGGGCGCACCGCTGGATCAGCTCGTCGACGACGTACGGATCCGTGGGTATCAGCCCGGTGTACCACTCGAGGCGCTCACGGGGACTGCCGTCGGCGTCGATCGGGCGTGTGACGGAAGGGTTCTCGAGGGTGATCGTTCCGTGCTCGTGAAAGCAGGTGACGCCGGCGAACAGCCGCAGTCCCCGCTCCAGGACGGCGGCGATGATCGCTGTTGGCATCTCATCGATCTCGATGATCACATCACCGATTCCGCTGGCTGCTGCACGATTGAGGAGCTGGCCGAGGGCAGTTAGGGATACGGTCTCCAGTTCGGCAGCGGTGAGGACGAGGGTATTCTGCGGTCGGAATGCCATCACTTCAGTCCCGACATCGCCTCGAGCCCGCGCATGTATGGGCGTTCCAGGATGAGGAAGAACAGCAGCGGCGGCAGCACCGCGATCGTGGCGCCCGCCATCCACACCTGGTAGTCGGTCTGGAACGTCGCGCCGATGCCGAGCAGCGACAGCCCGAGTGGTGCAGTGAAGTTGCCCTGGGACGATTCGGCGACGAGCGGCCAGAGGAACATCGTCCATGACGTCATGAATGTCATCACGGCGACGGTCGTGATCACCGGCCCGGACAGGGGGACGATGACGGTGCGGAAGATGCGCAGTTCCGATGCCCCGTCGAGGCGTGCGGCCTCGAGGTAGTCCTCGGGGATCGCGCGGAGGAACTGGCGGGAGATGAAGATCGCCTGGCCCGACACGACGAACGGAACGATCAGAGCCCACAGCGTGTCGAACATCCCCATCGACTTGATGATCAAGAACAGGGGGATCACCACGGAGGAGAACGGAAGGAGAGTGGATCCGAGGAGCGTCCACATCAGTCCTTCGCGTCCGGCGAAGTGGAACTTCGCGAACCCGTAGCCGATGAGGATCGACAGGATCACGGCGGCGAGAGCGGTGATGGTCGCCACCACCGTGCTGTTCCAGAGGAACTCCGCGAAGGAGTGTCCGGTGAAGCGCGGCTCGAAGAGCGCGTTGAGGAAGTTCTCCGGATGCCAGCTACGCGGGATCCACTGGACGGGCACGGTCAGCACGTCTTCGCGAGCTTTGAACGCCGCTGAGACCATCCAGACGATGGGGATCAGGGCGAAGAGCAGATAGGCGACGAGGAGGGCGTATTTCAGAACGAGTCCAACATGTCCGCGTCGGCCCGCCTGACGCTGTGTCGCCCGCTTCGCTGCGGCTGTGGGCGTGGTGGCGGTCATCTCAGGCCTCGTCTTTCATGATCCGGGAGCAGATCACCGCGAACAGAAGTGATCCGGCGAGGAAGAGCACCCCGGCGGCGGACGCATAACCGCTGCGGGAGAAGCTGAAGAAGTTCTCGTAGAGGAAGATCGGCAGCGTGCGGGTGGCGTTGGCCGGACCACCGCCCGTGAGCATGTAGACGGGCTCGAAGAGCCCGAGGGTCGTGATGAACGACAGCACGACGACGAAAACGGTGATGGGGCGCATGAGCGGCCACTTGATCCGCCAGAACGTTTGCCAGCCGCTGGCGCCGTCGATGCTCGCCGCCTCGATGACGTCGCGGGGCACGCTGCGGATCGCCGCGAACAGGAAGATCGTGTACAGCGACGTCATCTTCCAGATGATGAAGATCGATACCGCAACCGGCGCAAGGCCCGTATCGGAAGTCCATGCCAGGCGGACCAACGCGGGAAGGCCCAGCGACTGCGCGACGCTCGCGAGCACTCCCTGATTGGGGAGGAAGATGAGCTGCCAGACGAGGCCCGTCGCCACCCAGTCGGTGACCACAGGGATCATGAACAGCACGCGCCAGAGGCGACCGAATCGGATTCGGGGATCTGCCAGGGCGATGGCCAGGAGCATCGCCAGAATCAGGCTCGGGATCATCGAGTACACGGCGATCTGCAGCGACGCTCCCGTGGCCTTCAGGAACAGCGGATCAGTGAACAATTCAACGAAGTTGCCGAATCCGATGAAGCTCGGAGTGGACCCGAGCCGCCAGTTGGTCAAGGAGTAGAAGAGCGCCAGCAGTAGCGGTGCCAGCCAGAAGAGGAGAAAAGCAAGGATCGCAGGGGCGATGAAGGCGAGGCCCGTGAAGGCAAGTCTGCGACGGTTCATAAGTGTCCTGTCGACGCTGAGAAGCGTTGGAGAGAAGGCGTTCGATGGTGTCCGGCGGGGCACGCCGTGCCCCGCCGGAAGTGTGGTGCTGACGATCAGTTCTTGATGCGCTGTAGCGCAGCCTGAAGGTCTGCCGCGGCCTGGTCTGGCGACGCATGGTTGTACACAACCGCGTCGACTGCCGCGACGATCGCGGAGCCCGCCTCGTCGTAGACGTGCTGCGGCGGCGAGACCTGATAGTTCTTCAACGCATCGATGAAGGTCTGCAGGTACGGCGCCTTGGTCACCGCCGCCTTGAACGCGTCGGATGCGAGGTACGCCTTGGTCGGCTGGAGGTAGCCCAGATTCGAGAACCAGTAATCCGCCTGCGCCGTCTCGCCCTTCTTTCCGAGGATGAAGGCGAGGAACTTCTGCGCGGCGGCCTTGTGCGCGTCGTCGCTCTTCGCGTTCGTGGCCCAGCCCCAGAAGTACGAGATGTCCTTGTAAGTGGACTTGTCGTCGGGGTTCACGACCGGGTTGGGTACCACCTTGAACTTGAAGTTCGGGTTCTGGGCGAGTGCGGCACCCGCGTACCACGTGCCGGCGCTGACCATGGCGGCGCGCCCCTGGGGGACGTCGGCGAACCAGTTGTTCAGGAAGGTCGGGTCGTACGCCTTGTACTTGTAGACGAAGTCGCTGAACACCTGGAGCGCGTTCTTCACGGCCGCTGTGTCGCCGGCTGGCTTGCCGTCGACGTAGACGTCGTCCTGACCGTACTGACGCAGCAGGGTGTAGAAGTTCTGCGAGTACCACTGCGCGTCCTTGAAGTTCGCGAAGAACCCGAACTGATAGCCCGTGCGAGTGACGGCGCCGTCCTTCTCTTGGCGCAGTTTCTGCCCGATCTCCCCGATCTGCTGCCAGGAAACAGGCTTGTCCGCAGGAAGGTCGGGGATGCCGGCCTGGGCGAACACATCCGTGTTGTAGTAGGTCGCCAGCGTGTCGAACTCGGAGAAGAGACCGTAGAGCTTGTTGTCATACTTGAGTTCCTTGAGGGACGCGCCATCGTAAGCGCCGACCAAATCGGCGTCATCCGAGTAGCCGAACGCCTTCGGGTCCACAGCATCGAGGAAGCCGGAGTCCTTGAACTTCGGGAAGTTCCAGGAGCCCATGTCCCACACGTCCGGACCACCGCCACTCGACAACGACGAGAGCAGCTTCGAGTCATACGAAACCGCTCCCGCAAGCGGCACCGACGTCATCTTGACCGTGACACCGGGGTTGGCCTTCTCGAACTCCGGGATCCACTTCTTCGTCATCGCTTCCTGCAAAGGAGCGAACTCGTGCGTCCAGAGCGTGAGCTGGACCTTCCCGCTACCCGCGCCGCTGCCGGCGCTTCCCCCGTTGAGCCCGCATCCGCTCATCGTGGTCGCCGCAGCGGCGAGAACGATCGCGGCCGCAAGCGGCTTGCTCCAGTTTCGGGGCATCCTTACCCTCGTCTCTCTGGACGGCCCATGACCGTCATTTGAATAGTTGTGAACAAAGTAGACGGCAATTGCTCATGAGTCAACACGCAATTGATCACGTTTCAACGTCAGCTAGAGTCGGAACGACATCGACGACGCGAGGAGGCGCCCCCGTGACCGACTACGGAGTCGCATACTTCGGCAATCGCATCCTTCGTCATGTGAAGGACGACCTCGACGAGATCGCCGCCGTGGGATTCCAGGCGGTCCTACACACGTTCTCGGAGGTCGACGAGCGCTTCTACGCCGATCAGATGCACGCCATCGTGAAGGCCAGTCACGCGCGCGGACTGCGCGTATCAGCCGCGCCCTTCGCCGTCGGCGGCATCTTCGGCGGCGAAGACGCGAGCCTATTCCTCGCAGAGCATCCCGACGAGAGGCAGCGGGACAGCACCGGGCTCGTTCACCCGGCCGCGTGCCTCAACAGCACCGCACTGCGCGCCCTCCTGCGTCGCTGGATCCTCGCGGCAGCGACGGCGGGGTTTGACGAGATCCTTTGGGATGAGCCGGCCTGGGCGTTCGCCACCGACGACGGAACGCGGTGCGTCTGCCGGTACTGCGCCGGCGCGGTGTCTTCCAGCTCTCCGGAACAGCAGCTCGTCGAATTCGTCTCGTGGCTCGTCGAGGAAGCAGCCGCCCACGGCATGCGAAGCACGGTCTGTCTGATTCCAGACGAGCTCGCTCCGACCCCCGGGCAGCCGTGGAGCGAGATGGCGGCCATACCTGGACTGGCATGCCTGTCGAGTGATCCCTACTGGAAGACCGCCTTCCTCCCCCCAGGGGCGTTCGTGAGCGAAGTGACCGAGCGCCTCCGTGGCGCGATCGGAACCCGGCCGGTGCAGTGCGAATGCTGGATTCAGGGATTCGGGCTCGGCGAAGAGGATCTCGGCGACCTCGATGTCGCATTCGATGCCGCGCGCAAGGCCGGGGCGCAGCGGGTATGGGTCTGGGCGTTCGCCGCGGCGGGCCACATGAGCGAGCTCGGCACCACCGCCGCCGACGTCGTGTGGGACGCGATCAAGCAACAAGTCGCTCGCTCTCCTCGACGACTTTAGATCGCAGTACGCAACCTCGTGTGCGAAACGCCGTATAGTGATCACAAATACGCAACGGAGCATCATGACTGAACCCTCATCCGTCTCGGCGACGCGAGAACTGTCCGGCGACCTCAACCAGCATCAGCGCCTCACCGGCATCCTGGAGCTTCTCGCCGAGAAGGGGCGGATCAGTGTGCACGACGCCGTCGACGCGTTCGGCGTTTCGGGGGCGACCATCCGCCGCGACCTGGACCATCTGGCTTCCCGGCAACTACTCCGTCGCACAAGAGGCGGGGCGGTGGCCTTGCTCGCCTATGACGTCCCCCTCGGGTACCGCGGGGACGGCACGATCGAAAGCCGGCAGCGTATCGGCGTCGCAGCCGCCGGCCGCGTGTCAATGGGCGAGGTGGTCGGAATCGCTGGCGGGGCGATCGGGCTCGAGGTGGCGCGCGCGCTCGCAGCGCGAACCGACTTCGGGGATCTCCCGGAGGCGATCACCGTCGTCACCAACGCCGTCAATGTCGCCTACGAACTCAGCGCGCGGCCCTCCATCCGGTTGCTGTTGACGGGTGGCATAGTGCGGCAACGCACGTTTGCGATGGGGGGAGACATCGCGAAGGAGATCGTTCGCCGGTTCAGCTTCGATCATTCCTTCATCGAGGGGGATGGACTCACGGAAGAGGGACTCTCCGTCGACGACGAGTTCAGCGCGGAGGTGCAGCGGGCGTTCGTGGCGCGATCCCGCCAGACGATCGCCCTGGTCGACAGCAATCGCGTCGGCCGACGGGCGTTCGTGAACACGTGCGCTGCGGATGCTCTCACCGGTGTCATCACAGACACGGAGACGCCGATGACGACGATTCCCGGACTGCGCATCGAGGCTGCCTAAGAGGCAGGCGATGCTGTGGTCCAACTCGCGGATGCAGACGAGCCAGCGCGACCAGAGAATACGTCGACCGTTGTCATTCACGACCCATCGGGTCGGAGTGCCCCTTCCGACGACGTCCGCCGGCCCGTGGATTTCCTGATCTGCAGAAGGGGGAGGACCGTGGTGTGTTTGATCGGCAACGTCACGCCGCGCCGTTGCGCGATGATTCGATCCAGGCATCCGTTGGCTGCGAGGCGCCCGATCTCCGCCTTCGCCGGCGCGATCGATGTCAGAGGCATGCGCGCGTAGGCAGCGGATTCGTCGTCGTACGCAATGATCGAGAAGCGCCGTGGCACGTCAATACCCCTCTCCCCGAGAACCGCCTGGAGCAGGATGGCGTCTGCATCAGGCAGAACGATCGCTGCGGTGAATCCTCGGTTCAACAGCTCGTCTGCGATGGCCCGTATGCGTTCATGGGCCTCCTGCGGACTCAGTTCCACGGACAATGACGCGATGTAGGTGTGCTCGGCCAAACCGTGGCGGTCCAGCCCGCGAAGATACCCCTGTCGCAGTCGAGAGGCCGTGGGGGAGTTCCGGTGCATCAGGGCGACCGACCGGTGCCCCATGTCCACGAGGTGCGCGAGTGCGATAGCCGCCCCCTGCGCGTGTTCGCTGCGCACGATATCCAGATTCTTGTGATCATCCCCGTCTTCGATGACGCGTTCGATCAGCGTGACGGGGACCGGTGAGTCACGGAGAGCGGCAAAGGTCGAACTGTCGCGGGGAACGTGGGTCACGGGGGTGACGATCAGCCCGTCGACGCCCCGATCGATCAGGTCCGCGATCTGTCTCAGCTGCTCGGACGCGGAACGATCCGAGGAAGCGGAGACCAACCGCGCCCCTCGGCTCGCGCACGCCTCGCGAGCGCCTTGCAGGATCTTCGGGAAGTAGTACTCGGCGCTCGGGACGACCATACCGATCGACAGCGGCGGCGCCGCGGCCCGGCTGCCCGGCGCGATTGCGCCCCCATGGATCCGCCGAAGTCGCTGCTGCGCCTCCAGGGAAGCGAGGTCGCGTCGGATGGTCATCTCGGAGACGCCGAATCGCTGGGCGAGTTCCGCCGTTCGCACCTGCTGCTCCATCGTCAGCACCTGGATGATGCGCTCCCCGCGCTCGTCGTCGTGGGGTGTCGAACGAGGAATGCCGGCGGGCACGCGCTGCTCCTTCCGGGAAGAGACTCGACCGGGGTGGGCTGCTGCCCGCAGCCCACCCCGGTCGCTCTGGGGAGTTCGACTACCGAACGGTCGGATCGAAGGTGAGGTACTGACTCGCGGCCCCCGGACTCTGCTGCGCGAGCACCGGGCTGCCGTTGCTCCCGATCGTCAGAGCGAGGCCGCTGTTGCGATTGATCAGCCTATAGACCGTCGAACCCGCCAGCGACGTCGAAGAGGAGCTGGACGTCGTGTTCGGGGCGACGACCTGCACATACCACTGGTCGCTGCCGCCCGGTGCGCCGATCCCTCCGTTCGCCGACGGCACAGCGTCCGCCAGCTGGGGCCCGGCGGTCACCGCCGCCCCGAACGCCCGCTGCGCTTCGGGCGTCGAGCCGGACACCTGGAGGAAACTGCCGTCCGTGGTGTTCTTCAGGCGGTAGAAGCCGCTGCCGTACGGGTAGTTCGGATTGGCGACGGGAACGAGGCTCCACTGGGGAGTGACTCCGCCCGAGGCGCCCAGCGCCTGAGCACCGACGGAGACCGTGTACCCGCCGCTGCCCACCGTCGAGCCATCGACGGCTTTGATCGACAGGCTCTTCGTGTAGACGGTCTGGTTCGTGTGAGGTGTCATCGACACGTGTCGCACGGCACCGCTGCTGTCGGACACCGTCAGATAGCCCGTGCCCGTGACGTTCTGATTCGTCAGGCTGCCGTCATCCAGCGTCGTCAGATAGCCCCCGAAGGAGCCGGCCGGGCTCGATCCCACCGTCTGCCACGATCCCGGGTCGCCCAGGTCGTCCGTGTCATACACGTATCCGTCGTAACCGACGATCCGATATGTGCCGCTGTACGCGTCGTAGCTGATCGCGGACTCGTTGTTACCGAACGGCACGTACACCCGCGACGTCGTCGGGTCGCGGAGCACGATGCTGCCGGTGTTGACCTTCTGGGTGCGACTGGCTCCGGTGGCCGGATCGGCCTGCGTGATCACGATTCCGCCCGTCGACACCTTGGTCGTGCCGGAATAGACGTCATCCTGGCCCACGATGTTCACACTCAGCTGCGTCGCCGGGTCGACATAGGCGACCTGCGGAACGACGACACCGTCGGTGTCTCGCGTGATCGCGTGCGTGTACGTGTTCGCGGTGTAGGTGACTCCGGAGGCATCGCCCACGTGGAGGAGATGATCGCTCTGCACGGTCGTCGTCCTGAAGTTGACGGATTGCCCGGACGGCGATCCCGAGTAGGAGACGACGTCGCTCGTGGCGTCGTATCCCACGGTGAGACCGGGGACATCCCCGACGTTTCCGTCGATGCCGCCGAGACCCGGCTGCGTCCACTGCCCGTTGCGGTACTTGCTCCACGTCCCGGAGGCCATCTTGCCGCTGATCGGAGCACGGGCCATGCCGGTCCAGGTCGCGAACGTGCTCGAGGCCGGCTTCTTGTAGATCTTCACGTTATAGGTGATGTAGAAATACCCACTCGAGTAGTCGACGAAGAGCCTGCATCCGGAGTTGCCGAACGGGTAGGTCGTCGCCGGCGAGGTGGTCGAGTCGATCACGCCGTCCTGCCCCGCCCATCCCGACGTGAGCGCAGCACCCTTGTACTGCCAGCTGGCACCCTTGTCGCTCGAGGTCGCCAGGAGGATGCGGTCGTTGTGATTGCCTGTCTGGATCTTCTGGTCGATCGTCGCCGAGGCACCCGCGGTCAGCCAGGGGTCGAATTGGAACTCGTCATTGATCAGCGCGTGCCACGTTCCGTCGGCGGGGTCGATCCAGACGCCGATCACATCGCAGTGATCGTCTTCCTGGGGCGAGGAGATCGGGTTCGTGGCCCTCTTGTCGAGCTGGAAGCACATGCCGGCAGGGTCGCTGTAGAGAGCGGGGGCGGTGGCGGTGGCGGTCGTCGTACCTAAGCCGGAGTTCACCGCCGCGAGATCGGAGTTCGTAAAGGTCTTCGCCCACGCGTTCTGCGGGTACGGATTGTAGGAGGTGAACGCCGTGGTCCAGTGGAACGTGCCATCAGCGTCAACGAACGCTGACCCCGCGATGTCGGATCGCAGCGTACTGCTGAGAGTGCCGCCTCCGCTGTCGCCGTACGCCGGAGGAGTCAGGGACGTCGCACCCCATGCCGCCGGCGCGGCGACGACGGTGGCGGCGACGACGAGCGAGGCGGCTGCTCCGACGGAGCGGCACCTCCAGGCCGAGCTTGTTCGATGCTTCATGTGTGCCGTTCCTCCATTGGGCGGGTACGAAGGTGAGTGAGCACACGCTAGGACGATGAAAACCAGGCAGTCAAACGACACCGAACAAACCGAACATAATACTCGTTCGGGCTGCTGTCAGTCTGCCTCCGTCTCTCAAGAGGGGGTGCGAGCACCAGTCCAGCCGAGTTCGTGCGAGATGGCCGCCGTCGCGCTCAGGAGCGATGGCAAGAGCCCCTTGAGAGCATCGATGTCGGCGATCTCTCGGAACGCGGTGATGGAGACGGCACCGCAGACCGCGCCGCTACCATCGCGCACAGGGGCCGCGACACAGTTGGAGAAGGTCTCGTACTCGCCCTCATCGGTGGCCCATCCGCGACTGCGCACGGCGTCGAGGCGCTCGAGCATCTGACGCGGCGAGGTGATGGTCGCGTCGGTGTATGCGGTCCAGTCTGCAGCTGCCAGGATCCGGTCCCGCGCCGCATCGGGCAGGTACGCCAAGATCGCCTTGCTCACGCCGGCCGTGTTGACGACCACGTCTCCGCCGATGCGGGTATTGAGGGTGATTGACTGAGGAGGCTCGATCTTGTCCACGTAGACGATCCGGTCGCCCTGCGGCACCGCGAACTGGATGGTCTGTCCGACCTCAGCACTCAGCGCGACGATGTGAGGATGCGCCACCGTGCGCAGGTCGAATTGGTCGAGCGCCGCCTTCGCCAGTCCCGCTAGACGGAAGCCGACACCCCACCGCCCATCGCCCACACTGCGTACGAATCCGGCCGTGTCCAGGCTGCGGACGATGCGCATGGCTGTGGTGCGATGAACCCCCAGGGTTTCAGCGAGTTCGTTCAGCGTTCGGGGGTGAACGCTGCAGAGTTCGACCACTTCGATCGCCCGATCCACGGTCTGCGGCATGGGTACGCCCCTTCTCTTGCGTCTACGACCGATGCGAGGTGGCATCGCCATCGGCATGACCGAGGCCCCGCCGCTACCAGCGCCGGGGCCTCGGGGCGGAGTTCAATCGGTCCGGAGAACGCCGACAGTCAACAGAACGTTACCGAACCGTCGGGTGTCACCCGTAACGATACACAGAGCCAGTTCATGGCTGCGGGAGCGGTCGTAGAAGTCGGCACGCTCGATCTCTTCCACAACCACAGTGCCGTCTGGCAGGTCCGACAGGCGCTCTCGCAGCTCGTCCTGCACGACGCACGGCCGGGCGTCGTGCGTCGCACGGATAACGGTGGCGTGCTCGATCGCGATCGTCTGCGCCAGCGCGTCGAGCACGTCCGTCACGGTGGGCAGCCCTGGCCGGAGATTCAGGTGCACGACCTGCGCGGCAGGGTTGACGTTCGTCGACGCCGAATAGTGCGCGTCGGTGATCAAGATCCTCGCCTTATGGCCGGCTGCGGCCAGTGCGCCGATGATGTACGGATGTGTGATGCTGCCGCGGATCATGGAGGTTTCCTCAGCCGAAGTACTGCGCGCCGTTGATGTCGATGACCGTACCGGATACGAATCCTGCACCGTCCGACGCCAGCCATACCGCAGCGCTGGCCACGTCATCGGGGTTACCCGGGCGGCCGAGCGGGATGGCCTCGATCGTCTGGGCCTTCGAATCCGCAGTCGTGAACGTGTCGTGGAACGGCGTCGCCTCGATGAACCCCGGTGCCAGCGCGTTGACGGTGATCCTCCGTTCCGCCACCTCCTTGGCGAGGCCCCGGGTGAACCCGAAGACCGCCGCCTTGGACGCGGCGTACGCTGTCGCTCCGGCGTGCCCGCCGTTGCGTCCGGCCAACGACGCCACATTGACGATGCGACCACCCTCGCTCATCGCCGGGAGCGCGAAGTGCGTGGCGAGGAACATCGTGTCGAGATTGACGGCGAGCACCTGTCGCCAGAGGGCGTAGCCCATGTCCGCGATCGCCGAGCGCTGAACAAGACCGCCCGCGTTGTTGACGAGCACGTCGATCGTCCCCATAGCGGCCACGCCTGCGATCGCCGCCTCTATCTCGTCCGGCTGGGTCGCGTCGATCCCGAACGCCAGCAGCGGGCATCCCGACCCGTTCTTAACCGCTGCTCGGAGTTCGTCATCCGGCTCGTGAGTACGGTAGGTGACCGCCACTCGTGCGCCGGCCTCCGCGAGGCCGATCGCGATCGCCCGGCCAATCCCGGTGCCCCCGCCCGTGACCAGCGCAAGCTTGCCCTCGAGCTCAGTGTTCTTCGTCATCATCTCTCCTCGTTCGTGTGGTGATCCTGGACTTTTGGAGCTGCTCAGTCCGCCGAAGCAGCGGTGGCGGACTACTCGAACGCACGCAATACATCGCCTTCGGGGCGCTTGCGTGCGTAGAGGTATGTGGCGATGGCGGTCACGATGAGAACGGCCGCGAGGAAGACGAGGCTCACTCGGTCGTTGCCTGTGGCCTGGTTGATCAGGCCCACGATGTAGGGCGCGACGAAGCCGCCAACGTTCCCGATCGCATTGACGAGAGCCAGGGCGGCCGCCGCGATCGCACCGGAGAACGCCGCAGACGGCATGGACAGCAGCGGAGCGGTCGCCGAATAGACCCCCATCGCGGCGATCACGAGGAAGAACATCGCGACCAGCGGGCTTACGTTGAGCGTGAAGCCTGCTCCGAGCAGGCCGACCGCGGCGATCACCATGCTGATGCTGGCGTGGACTGCCCGCTTACCCGTCCGGTCGGCGCGACGTGCCCAGTAATAGAGGAACACCGCGGCGAACGCGTACGGGATCATGACCAGGAAGCCGAGCTGAACGTTGTCGAACTTGCCCAGTGCTGCCATGATCGTGGGCAGCCACAGGCCGAAGCCGTAGATGCCGCACACCATGCCGAAGTTGAGGAAGGCGTAGGCGAAGGCGCGCGGATCCTTGAGGCCGTCGCGGAACCGGTGGCTGCGGGGGGTGCGCCCTGCCTGGTCGTCCTGCATGGTCTTGACCAACCAGGCCCGCTCTTCCGAAGCGAGCCACTTCGCGTCGTCCGGCCGGTCGGTGAGCAGCCAGGGGGCGAGGATGCCGAGGACGATGGCGGGAATGCCTTGCAGGATGAAGAGCCACTGCCAGCCATGCAGACCGGCAACACCTTCCATGTTCAGGATCCACCCCGACAGCGGAGCACCGATCGCGTTGGAGATCGGCTGAGCGAGGATGAACAATGCGAGCACCGTCACACGCTCCCTGGAGGGGAACCAGAGCGTGAGGTAGAACACGACGGCGGGAAAGAAGCCGCCCTCGGCTGCCCCCAGCAGGAAGCGGGCGATGCTGAACGTGACCTCATTGTTCACAAGGAACATGAGGGTCGCGATGATCCCCCAGCTGACGAGAATCCGCGCGATCCATTTTCGCGCTCCATAGCGGTACATGCCGCCATTGCTGGGGATCTCCGCCAGCGCATAGCCGATGAAGAAGACCCCAGCGCCGAAGCCGTATGCGGCCGCGGAGAGACCGATGTCCTCGCTCATGGTCAGCTTCGCGAAGCCGACGTTGTTCCGGTCCAGGAACGCGACGAAGTACAGCAGCCCAAGTATGGGCAGCAAGCGCCATCGCGCCTTCCGGAGTGTGTAGGACCCCAACGCCGACAACCCGCTGGGCGAGCTAGCAGATGAAACCATGACGAGACTCCTTTGACTCGTGCACTATATGCACACATGTAGTATATGTTGCACACATCGTACGGATCTCTCCGTCGCGGTGCAACCGAGAGCCAGGTGACATCTATCCGGCGTCCATCTCGCGCGAAGCCACACGTGCGCGGGAGAAGCGCTCGACGGTGTGACTCTCGCCGCGCTTACTCCGAAGCGGGGTCCCGTCGTCGAAACGATGGGACCTCCCGTCACGGAGCCTGTCGAGGCACCCGCCCCAGCCTTAACCCCGCTGATAGCCGACAGACAGCACCCGCCGAACGCCCAGCGCGCATAATCGACGCATGGCGACGGTGAAGAACGAGGCGGGGCGCGCGACGCGGGCGCCCAGCGCACTGCCCCGCCTGCTCGCCGCCTCCGTGCGCGGGGTGCACCGCGTGCGACGCCCCGCGACGCCGACCGCGCCCGCCTTCGACCTGGGGTACGTGCGCACCGGACCGCGTTCGTCCACTCCGATCGTCGTCATCCCGGGCGGACCCGGGCTCGGGTCCGTGCTCCCCTATCGACGCTTCCGACGCCGGGCCGCAGCCCTCGGGCTCGACGTCATCATGATGGAGCACCGTGGTGTCGGGCTGTCCCGTGCCGACCTCGATGGCGGCAGCCTGCCGCTGTCGGCGATGCGCATGGTCGACGTGATCGACGACCTCGCCGCCGTGCTGGATGCGGAGGTCGTGCACCGCGCCTACATCTCGGGCTCCTCCTACGGCAGCTACGTCGCGGCCGGGTTCGGCGCGCATCACCCCGAGCGCGTGGCCGGGATGCTGCTGGACTCCGCCCTGCAGTCGGTCGCGGATCGCGATGCCGAGCGGGCGATGATCCGCGAGCTGTTCGTCGACGGGGACGCCCGGATCGCCGCGTCGGTGCGCGAGCTGCTGGACGACGGATCGGATCCGCGGATCCTCCTCGGCGTGCTGCGCGCGGCCTACGAGCTGGGCGGAGAGGGACTGCTCGAGCCGCTGCTGCGTCAGCGCGTGCGCGGCGCACGGCGCGCCGGCGAGAGCGGTCGGCCCGGTCGCGGCTCCTCCGGACGCGGCTCGGTGTGGTCGGCGCTGGAGGCGTACGTGGACAAGGGCGAGTCCGAAGCCCACGTGCCGGGGTTCTACGAGTTCGACCTCGTCGGCGCGATCGCCTTCCGCGAGCTGGGATTCGGCCCGGATCCGGACGGATCCGTCCTCGACCCCTCCCTCACCTACGCATCGATCGCCGACCAGTTCCCCCGGTTCGCCGGCGAGCCCTTCGACCTGACCGCCGCGGCGGCGGACTTCGACTGGCCGACCGTGCTGCTGACCGGATCCCGTGATCTGCGCACCCCGGCCGCCGTGGCGCAGCGGGTGGCAGAGGCCGCGCCGGACACGGTGCTCGTCGAGATCGAGAACGGGCACAGCGCCCTCGAATCGCACCCGCTGGCGCTGCTGCACGCGCTGCAGCGACTGAGTCGTGGCGAGCAACGACGCCTGCCCGCCGAGAGCGCGATGATGAGCGCGCTCCCCCGCCGGGGGTTCGTGGCGGGGCTCCCCCGACTGCTCACCACCGGCACACGCTGGGAGGCGGCGCTCCGGCCCTGAGCCGTACGCGGACGCGACTGCACCGTGCGGTCGCACTTCGCAACGGAATGGATCCCTGATCCATTCCGTTGCATAGACAGTGACGTCCTCCCGCTCCGATCTCCTCGCCGCCGACACCGCGATGGGCGCCGTGACCCTGCTCGTCGCCGACCTCGACGCCATGACCGCGTACTACCGCGACGCGGTCACGCTGCGGGTGCTGTCGGCCGAAGGCGACCGGGTGGTGCTCGGCCGTGGCACGACGCCGGTGGTGATCCTGCAGCACAGCCCCGAACTGAGGCACGCGGCGCCGCGCGCAGCCGGCTTGTTCCACACCGCGATCCTGTTCGAGACGCAGGCGGCCCTGGCCGCCGCGCTGTACTCGGTCGCGCGGCGCGCCCCCGGGACCTTCACCGGCAGCGCGGATCATCTGGTCAGCCAGGCCTTCTACTTCAACGACCCCGAGGGCAACGGCGTCGAACTGTACTGGGATCGCGATCGCACGCAGTGGAGCTGGGCGCACGGCCGGATCGAGATGGACACCCTGTACCTGGATCCGAACGCCTTCCTCGGCGAGCACCTCACCGAGTCCGCCGCCGAGGATCCGGTGATCGGTGGCGCGGCCGTCGGTCACGTGCACCTCTCGGTCGGCGACGTGGCTTCCGCACGCGAGTTCTATGTGCAGCGACTCGGGTTCGAGACGACGGCGGAGCTCGGCGGATCCGCGCTGTTCGTGAGCGCCGGGGGCTACCACCACCACATGGCGATGAACACGTGGAACAGCGCCGGCGCCGGCAGGCGGTCCCCGGCCTTGGGCCTCGGACGCGTGGACATCGTGCTGCCGACCGCCGACGACCTCGGATCGGTCGGCGAGCGGATGGCGCACTTCGGCGTCGCCGCGCGCGACGACGGGCGCACGCTCGCCTTCGAGGACCCCTGGGCGAACGCGATCCGCCTCACGACCGCGGGCTGAACGCGACCGCAGCGGACTGAGTGCGACGGCGGGAAATCGATCCGACGAGCCTCGCCGGGTGCCTCAGCCGATCCGCACCGCGCTCACCGCACCGTCGGGCCAGGTGACCTCGACGATCGCCGAGCCGGCGTCCGTCGTGACCGTTCGCGCGGACGGCGCCGGGTCGGATCCGCGGCCCAGGCGCACCGCCGCGATCACGACGTCGCCCTCGCCCACCGCCGCGAACTCGAGCCGCGGGATCGAGGCGACCTCGCCGATCGGCGAGACGCCGGTCTCGGTGCGCACGGACGCGGTCGCTGCTCCCGACAGCGTGCGCAGCTCGGAGCGCAGCCCGTCCAGCTCGAGCGAGACCTCGTCCGCCCCGACCTCGACGGCGGCCTCGTCGGCCCCGGTCAGCGGCCAGCCGCTCACGCGCACCGGGAGCGGCGCCGCGGTGACGCCCCCGCGCGGCAGACGCCGGGTCGCGCGCACCTCCCAGGAGCCGCGGACCACGCTCGCCGTCGCGAGCAGCGGCCCGTCGGTCACGACGCCCGCGCGCCCGGATCCGTGGTCGTACCCGGCGCCGTCGGCGCTCGAGTCCACCCAGTGCGCGTCGGCCGTCGAGCTGGCGAACGCGGCGATGCCGTCGTCGCCGATCACGCCGCGGGCGAACCCGGTGCGGTGAGTGGAGCGCTCGGCCGCGTCGAGGGCACCCACCATGTTGTCGGCGGGGTCGTCGATGGTCGCGCCGGTCAGGGGCGGCAGCGTCGCGCTGGAATAGCCGAACCGGGCGTACAGCGCCGAGTCACCGGTGCGGTCTCCCTCGAACGCGTGGTCGGCGCCGTGGTTGATCACGCGCACGATGCCGTCGGCCGCGGTGCCGCTGACCAGCCAGCCGGCCGGCCGGATCACGCGGCGCAGGTCGCCCTGCTCGATCGGCAGCGGCTCCTCCACAGCCGTCCAGACCTCGTGGTCCGCGGGCAGCACGAGTCCGAGGAACCCCTTCGACGCCCAGTACGGCGAGCCGGCGCCCGAGTAGGTCTGCGCCATCGCGGGCCATTCGCCGAACAGTCCCATCGTGAGCAGGCCGCGTTCGTCGATCGCCCCGCGCTCCACGAAGGCGCGCAGCTCGCCCGAGGCCGCCCGGCGCAGCAGGCCGAGCGGCAGCCGGGTGGCGCCGGAGACCGCGCCCATCCACAGCGGTGCTGCGGTCGCGAACCGGTAGATGAGGCTGCGTCCCTGCAGCACCGGCATCCCGTCCGCCCCGATGAGGGCGGCATAGTCGTCGAGGAACTCGGTCAGCCGGGCGCGGAAGACGGGCGCGAGCGCGCCGGATCCGAACCCGTCCGACCCTTCGGATCCGGCCCACAGCAGCGGATACAGGTGCATCGCCCAGCCGCAGTAGTAGTCGTAGGCGCGCCAGGTTCCATCGGCCCACCACCCGTCGGCGCGGTAGTAGTCCTCGATGCGGGCCAGGTCGGCCGCGATGCGCGCGGGCTCGTGCGGTCCGCTGACCGAGGCCAGGAACGTCTCGACGGTGATCCGGAACCACAGCCAGTTGTTGTCGGGGTACCACCCCACCGGGTTCAGGGCCAGCCAGTCCACGATGCGCTGCTGAGCAGTGGCGTCGAGCGTGTCCCACAGCCACGGCCGCGTGAGCTGCAGCCCGAGCGCGATCGAGGCCGCCTCGACTTCGGCCTGCGCCTGCTCGGCGGGCAGGATCCACCGCTCCGGATTCGAGGGGTCGGTGCCGGCGACGAGCCCGTCGCGGTACCAGTCCAGGAAGCCGTGCGGATCCGCCCCGCGCTCCCCGGTGAGGCGGAAGGCGAAGAGCAGGAACGAGCGCGCGAACCCCTCCAGGCCGTCGCTGTCCGCACCGCTGCTGCTGGTCTGCCCGGGCAGGCGCACCTGACTGCGCGTGGGGGTGAAGTACGGTCGCAGCGACAGCAGCAGATGGTCCGCGACCGCGGCCCAGTGATCGCGGGTCCATCCGGTGCGCGGCGAGAGCGCGCGATCCTCGGGCGGCAGGATCAGGCGGGCGGGGTCGAACGCGGTCACAGGGTCTCCTTCGTGCGGGCGGCGGTCGGTGCGGGTGGGAGCGGGACGGATTCCGCCGGCGCGGCGATGCTCGGCCGCAGGGATGATTCGCGCACATGCAGCTCGGGACTGAGCTTGACGCGGAACGCGGGTCGTCCGCTGCCCGCCTCGAGCCGGGCGATGAGCAGGTTCACGGCCTCGCGACCGACGTGCTGCTTGGGCGGGCGGACGGCGGTGATCGCGGGGTCGCCGAAGCGGGCCACATCGTCGTCGTAGGCGACGATCGCCAGGTCGTGCGGCACGCGGATCCCGCGGTCCAGCGCGTGCTGCTCGAGGGCGAGGGCCTGGGGGTCCGGGAGCACGATCACGGCCGTGGTGCCGGTGTCCGTGATGACCTGCAGCGCGTCGTCCATCGCCCGCTCACGCCCCGCGGTGTCGAAGCGCACGCCGTTGATGCAGGCCGCGTCGGCCGGCAGCCCCAGCGACCGCAGGGTGCTCTCCCATCCGCGCCGCACGTAGCGGCCTGTGGGCCGCTCGGTCTCGGTGATCAGCCCGATCCGCTCGTGCCCCTGCTCGTGCAGGTGCCGCACGGCGAGCGCGGCGCCCGCGGTGTGGTCCGACACGACCGAGTCCAGATGCGGCGCCGCGGCCGCGGAGCGCACGCGGCGCTCCGCGAGCACGACGGGCACCGGGAGCGCATCGAGCCACTCCAGCATCTCGATCGCCTGCTCTCCGAAGGTGTCGGGGGCGACGATGAGCCCGTGCAGGCCCGGGGTGTTCAGCAGCGCCTCCACCTGGCGGCGGTTGTCGCGCAGCTCGTAGGTCGATGCGCGCAGCAGCAGCCGCGCACGCAGCTGTGCGGCCTGGGCCCTCGCACCGTGCACGATCGGCGGCCAGTAGTAGTCGAGCGAGGGCACGACCATGCCGATCGTGTAGCGGGTGACGGCAGGGTCATGCCCGGCGAGTGCGGGGCTGAGCCCGGGTTCGAGACTGCTGCGCAGGGTCGCTCCGCCGTGCACGCGCGTGACGAGCCCCTGCTGGGCGAGGGTGTTGATGTCGCGCCGGATCGTGAGTTCGCTCACGCCCAGGCGCGCCGCGATCGTGGAGACGCTGACGGAGCCGTGCTCGCGGATCTCGTCCATGATCCGCTCCCGGCGTTGCAGGGCGAACAGCGGATCCCGCCCGCTCACGACAGTTCCTCGATCACGGTCGTGAACGAGCCGACCCGTCCGCCGACGTCGTAGACGAGGCGGGTCAGCCGCGGACCCCACACGGCGATGAGCTCGGGATCGTCCAGCTCCCACACCTCGAGCGACGGCACGACCGGTGCATTCCCGTCGTCTGCGGTGATGCGGATCCGGTGTCCGTCGGCGGCGACCTCGACGACGTCGCCGGACGGCGTGACCTCCCCCGCGGCGATGAGATGCACCCGGTGCGCGCCGTCCTCGCTCAGCCGCCACCGGTCGGCGACCTCGATGCGCTCCGTCCCGCCGGCGGATCCCGATCCGTCGAAGCGGAACGTCCGCCGCCAGGAGTCACCCGCCACGAGCGGGTAGGCACCCCCGAGCTCCAGTTCGAGCAGGGCGGCCTCCCCCGCGGGCGAGACCGGCCCCGGTTCACCCTGCGGCGCGGTGATCACCTGCGCTGTGAACGCCGGTCCCTCGCCCTGCTCCAAGCCGTAGGGGGCGGGCGCGCTGTGCCAGCCGCTCTGCATCGCGCGGATCCGGTACCGCTCGGCGCTGAAGGTCTGGGCGGTGTAGGTGGGTTTGCCCACGTCGACGAGCAGTTGCCGGCCGCCCGCGGCGACGAGGAAGGATCCGAGATCCTTGTGGTTGTGGTTCTCGTCGTTCGTGCCGCCCTTCGCGGCGAGCGCCAACCCTGCGACCGAACCAGCCGCGGAACGGCGCACCAGCACCTGCACCGACGGCAGCCAGACCGCGGCCGGAAGCGGTGCGGCAGCGGCCACGGCGTCCCGCCACGCGGTGTCGACGAGCGCGCGGACCAGTCGCGGCAGCCCGCCTGCGACGTCCGCCACCGGCTGCCCCGGACGGCGGGCGGCCCGCGCCCACTCCGTCACTCGACCGTCGCCGGTGAGGCTCCCCCAGCGGAACGGGAACTGCCAGGGCTCGTGCCCACGGGAGCGCGCCCAGCCGTCGGCCACGTTCACGTACCAGTCCCCGCCGAGGTGCATGCGCATCGGGAACCGCAGCGTCTCGCCGACGACGGGGATCCGGGTGGCGTCGAGCCCGCCGTCGGTGATCGCGGCCACGGTGTCGAGCATCTCCAGCATGCGCCCTGCACCGTTCCACCAGTACGCGACGCCCTCGTCGATCGCACCGTCGCCGGGCAGCTCCGCGACGTAGCGGTCGAGGCTGTCCAGAGCCCGCGCGAGGATTCGCGCCACCCGTTCGGCGTCGTCGAGCAGCAGCACGGCGGCGAGCAGCACGTTGCCGAGGATCCACGGGTTCCAGTTGTTGACCTCGCGCCAGTATCCGAGCCACCACAGGTCGTCGCGGGTCTCGAACGGGGTGAACACGCGCGTCTCCGCTTCGTGTCGGATGCGCTCGCGCAGTCCCGGCCAGCTCTCGTCCCAGCGCGGGCCGAGGATCCGATCGGCGACGGCCAGCTGCGCCGCGATCTCGCCCGCGACGAGGTCCAGGTAGGGAGAGATCACATCGGGCAGCACGAACCCGCGCCGGGCGTGCGCGTCGTCGTGCGCCGGAAGCGACCAGGTGCTCTGCTCGCACAGCACCACGGCACCGTCGGCCGCTTCGTCGATCCACGTCTGCTGGTCGGTCACGGCCGCGACGGCCACGGCCCGGGTGAGCCGCTCCTGCCGATCGGACACCGCGCGCTCATAGGTCGCGCGGTCGCCGTCGCGGACGTATCGGGCGAACAGCGAGCCGAGCGCGTCGGCCCAGGGGCGGCCGCGGTCGGCCTCCGCCGCTGCTGTGATGCGTTCGATCGTGATCGGATCCGCGTCCGCCCAGACGTCGCGGCGGTCGATCGAGGGGATCCGCACCCGTTCACGCAGGGTTTCGGCGGTGGCGCTCCCGACCGTCGCGCCCAGCGCCTCCTCGCGCATCTCCGATCCCCACTCCGCGAACAGCGGACCGCGGAATTCCGCGTGTCTCACGGCTGTGCCGCGTGGCGGAACGGCGTGCGCGCTGACCCGGGAGAGAGCGTCCGCTTCGGGACTCCGCGTCATGATTCACCTTCGCTTGTGCTTGTATCTGTTCGACTCTGAACGTTTGGTTTCGTCTCGAACGAGTCCGAGTATCTACTGAGTTCAGCGACGACGCAATGCCCTGCTTCGTCGGGATGACGAAGGACGGGAACCCCCGGGAATGACCCCAACGACCACCCCCAACGCTCTCGTCGTGATGTCGCGCGAGGTGTTCGAGCGCCAGTTCGACGCGGCGCGCATCGCCCGGCTGCACCGTCTCGCGACCGTGCCGGAACCGGTCTTCACGGACGACCTCGACGACCCCGCCCTCGCGGAGCGGCTGACCTCCGTCGAGGTGCTGCTGACCGGCTGGGGCGCGCCGCGCCTCGATGCCGCGCGCCTGGACCGGATGCCGAACCTGCGTGCGATGCTGCACTGCGCCGGATCCATCCGCCCGCAGGTGAGCGACGAGTTCTGGCAGCGCGGGATCCGCGCCGCCTCGGTCGCCGAGGTCAACGCGGTGCCGGTGGCGGAGTTCACGCTCGCCGCGATCATCTTCGCGGGCAAGAAGGCGCCGTTCATCGCCGCCGACCCCGAGACGCGCAGACAGAGCGGGCTCAAGGCGGAGCGCTTCGGCGGGCTCGGCAACCTCGGCCTCACGATCGGCGTCGTCGGATTCAGCCGTGTCGGCCGCCGCGTCGTCGACATCGTGCAGCAGCTCGAGGACGTCACGGTCCTCGTCGCGGATCCCTACGCGGATCCGGCGGAGATCGCCGCGGCGGGCGCCGTGCACACGACGCTCGAGGAGCTGCTGCCGCAGGTCGACGTGCTGTCGCTGCATGCGCCGGAGCTGCCGTCCACCCGGCACATGATCGGCAGGGCGCAACTCGCGGCCCTGCAGGATCACGCCACCGTGATCAACACCGCCCGCGGGAGCGTGATCGACACCGCCGCGCTCGAGCGCGAGTGCGCGAGCGGCCGCTTGAACGCGATTCTCGACGTGACCGACCCCGAGCCCCTCGCCGCGGACTCGCCGCTGTACCGTCTGCCGAACGTCATGATCACGCCGCATCTGGCGGGTTCGCTCGGCTCCGAGCTGTACCGCATGACCGACGCCGCACTCGACGAGCTCGAGCGCTTCGCCGCCGGCCTCCCCCTGCTGGAGGAAGTCACCGTCGACGCCCTTCAACTCAGCGCCTGAGCGCTCCGAACTCCCCTTCCGCACCACCCTTCATCCACCTTCAAAGGAGAACCTCGCATGAAGCGAACCCTCATCGCCGTCGGCACCGTCGCCGCGGCGGCGCTCGCCCTCGCCGGCTGTGCCGGCACGTCCACGCCGGCGTCGACCGCGCCGGCCTCGCAGGGCGCGACGACCCTGCGCATCTCGGTCTGGAACTACGCGCAGACGCCCGAGTTCAAGGCCCTCTTCGATGCGTTCCACGCCGCCAACCCGAACATCACGATCGAACCGGTCGACATCCTCGCCGCGAACTACGAGGACAAGGTGACGACGATGCTCGCCGGTGGCGACACAACCGACATCATCACCGTCAAGAACCTCACCGACTTCGGCGGCTATGCGCAGAAGAAGCAGTTCGTGTCGGTGAACGACGTCGTCAAGGCGCTGCCCGCCGACAAGATCCCTGCCCTCAGCGAGTACAAGTCGGGCGGCACCTACTACGCCACCCCGTACCGCCAGGACTTCAGCGTGCTGTTCTACAACAAGCAGCTCTTCAAGGACGCGGGCGTCGCCGACCCCTCGTCCCTCACCTGGGACCAGTTCGCCGACGATGCGAAGAAGCTCACCAAGGGCGATGGCACCGGCAAGGTCTACGGCGCCTACATCCACACGTGGAACTCCCTGGTGCAGGGATACGCCTCCGCCCAGCAGGACAAGTCCTTCGACAAGGCCGACTACTCCTGGATGAAGAACCAGTACGACCTGACCCTCGGCATGCAGAAGGACGGGTCGATCCTCGACTACGGCACCGCCAAGGCCCAGCAGGCGGCGTACAAGACGGTCTTCGAGACCGGCCAGGCCGCCATGGTGCCGATGGGCACGTGGCTGATCTCGCCGCTGCTCGCCGACACGGCCGCAGGAACGACGAAGGTCGACTGGGGCATCGCGCCGATCCCGCAGATCAAGAGCGGCTCGAAGGTGACCACGATGGGCGGTCCGACCGGCTTCGGCATCAACAAGAACTCGAAGAACGTGGACGCGGCGAAGAAGTTCCTGTCCTTCGCGGCCGGTCCCGACGGCGCCAAGGCCGTCGCCTCGATCGGCATCGTGCCCGCGTACCACAGCGACGAGGTGACAAAAGAGTACTTCGCCCTCAAGGGCATGCCGCAGGACGCCACCTCGAAGAAGGCGTTCACCCCCGACACGATCCGCCCCGACGGCCCCACCGGCAGCCTCGCCGCGCAGATCCAGACCGTGCTCGACCAGGAGCACCAGCTGATCATGACCGGCAGCAAGTCCGTGGACGACGGCGTCGCCGAGATGCAGAGCCGCGTGAAGAGCGAAGTGCTCGACCAGTAACGCCGAACGGCGCCGGATCCGGTCCCCGGGCCTTCGAAGGTCCGGATCCGGCGCCACCTCGTCCCCTCCCCCGATCCGGAGCAGTGAGATCATGACCACCCTGACAGAACGCCCGCCCGAGGCGCCCGCGCGCACGCTGGCGGGCCGCCGGCGGCGCCGCCGGAGCATCCTCGTCGGCTGGAGCTTCATCCTGCCGAACTTCCTCGGATTCGCGCTGTTCACCCTGGTGCCGGTGATCGCCGCGTTCGTGCTGGCGTTCATGAAATGGGACGCGTACAACCCGCCCACCTTCGTCGGGATCAAGAACTTCGTCCGGCTGTTCGGCGACCAGAACTTCCATGTGGCCCTGGGCAACACGCTGGTCTACGCGATCGGCCACGTGCCGTTGACGCTCGCCTGCTCGCTGGGGCTCGCGCTCCTGCTCAACCAGAAGCTGCGCGGCATCGCCTTCTTCCGCGTCGCGATCTTCTTCCCCTACATCACGTCGCTCGTCGCGATCGCGATCGTGTGGAACATGCTGTTCGATCCCGTCAACGGCCCGATCAACCAGTTCCTGCAGATGATCGGCATCGCGCACCCGCCGGGCTGGACGGCGACCACGGAATGGGCGCTGCCCGCCGTGATCCTCACCAGCGTGTGGCGCGACATGGGCTACTACATGGTGCTGTTCCTCGCGGGCCTGCAGGCCATCCCGCAGGAGTACTACGAGGCCGCCTCCGTCGACGGCGCCGGCCGGTGGCGCACCTTCTGGAGCATCACCCTCCCGTCGCTGCGGCCGACCACGTTCCTGGTGCTCGTGCTGCTGAGCGTGTCGAGCTTCAAGGTGTTCGACCTCATCTTCGTGATGACCGGCGGCGGCCCGGGTCGTGCGACGCTCGTGCTCTCCCAGCTCATCTACCAGGACGGCATCCTGAACGGCCAGTTCGGGTACTCCTCCGCGATCTCGCTCGTGCTGTTCCTGATCGTGCTGATCGTGACCGTCTTCCAGTTCCGGATCCAGCAGAGAAGGGAGAGCTGATGTCCACTCTCACGTCCGACCTCGCCGAGGAGCTCGGCAGCGGTCCCACGCACCCGATGCGGATCAGCCCGCGGCGCAGCAGCCGGCGCACCCGCGCCGCGATCGGCCGCGTCGCGATGTACGTGCTGCTGGCGGTCCTGCTGCTCGTCGTGCTGCTGCCCTTCTTCTGGATGCTGCTGTCGTCGTTCAAGCACGACGACGAGGTGCTCACGGTGCCGGTGCAGTGGTTCCCGAAGACCTTCGTCTGGAGCAACTATTCGGCGATCTGGACGCAGATCCCGATGGCGGGCTACCTCGCCAATTCGGCCTTCCTCGCGGTCGTCATCACGATCCTGCAGGTGATCACCGGCAGCTTCGCCGCCTACGGCTTCTCCAAGGTGCGCTTCCCCGGCAGGGATGCGCTGTTCCTCGCCTACATCGCGACGATCGCGGTGCCGTGGCAGGCGTACATGATCCCGCAGTACGTGATGATGCAGAAGGTCGGCCTGACGAACACGTTCACCGCGCTGATCCTGCTGCAGGCCTTCGGGGCCTTCGGCGTCTTCCTGATGCGCCAGTACTACATGACCATCCCCGATGAGCTCAATGAGGCGGCGCGCATCGACGGGCTCAGCGACTACGGCATCTGGGCGCGGATCATCCTGCCGCTGTCGAAGCCCGCCCTCGCCTCGCTCGCCCTGCTCACGTTCGTGAACACCTGGAACGACTACATGGGGCCGTTCATCTACCTTTCCAGCAACGAGCTCTGGACGGTGCAGATCGGACTCAAGTCGTTCATCGGCCAGTACTCGGCGCAGTACGCGATGATCATGACCGGATCCGTGATCTCGATCATCCCGATCCTGGTGATCTTCCTCGCCGGTCAGCGCTACTTCATCGCCGGCATCGCGACGAGCGGGATGAAGGGATGAGCGCCGTGACCGACGATCTCACCGTGCCGCCGCGGCGGCGGATCCTGCACCTGCGGCAGGAGACCATGGAGTCGATGTTCGGGTACGCGTACACCATCCTTATGACGGATCTGCTGCTCGTTCTCGCGAACCTCCCCTTGGCGCTGCTGCTGTTCGTCGCGCACGATGCGCTGCAGGCCTGGCCGACCGTGCTGCTGCTCTCGCTGACGCTCGCCCCGTCACTGGCCGGCGCCTTCGAGGTGTTCCGCCGGATGCGCGGCGACGAGCCCCCGCGTCCGTTCGCGGCGTTCTGGCACGGTTACCGCACCCGCGGCGCAACGGCCGCCGTGCTCGGGCTCGCCACGGCGCTCGTGATCGGGTTCGTGCTCTACGACGGCGCGGTCCTGACCGGCACCGTCTGGGCGCCGCTGCTCACGCCGACGTTCGCCGTGGTCGCGGCGTGGGCCCTCGTGACCTGCACCTCGACGGTGGCAGGGCTCGTGCTCTATCCGCAGGCATCACTGCGCGCGATCGCGAAGGCGGCGGTCTACCTCTCCGTGCGGCGCTGGTACTTCAGCGTGTTCGCGCTCGCCCTGCTCGGGCTCTCCGCAGCCGCGGTGATCGTCCAGCCGGTGCTGGGTGCGCTCGTGCCGGGGCTGCTGCTCTACGTCGTGTTCGCCAACGCCGAGTTCGCCTTCCGCCGCGCGGTGGAGGCGGAGTCCGCCGCGGCAGGCTGAGCCCTGCGTCCGGTTCCGCGGCTCGGCGCGATCCGCGATCGCCCCCTGGACCCGCGCCTTCCCAGAGCGCATGCTGGGATCATGACCGCATTCCAGACCACGCACGCGTTCAGCGGGTTCAGCGTCGACGACATCGACGCTGCCCGGACCTTCTACGGCGAGACGCTCGGCTTGGACGTCTCGACCAACGCGATGGGGTTCCTCGACATCCGGCTGCCGCAGGGCGGGTCCGTCCTCGTGTACGCCAAGCCGAACCACACGCCGGCGAGCTTCACGATCCTGAACTTCCCCGTCGAGGACGTCGAGGCGGCCGTCGACGACCTCAACGCCCGCGGGGTCGTCACCAAGATCTACACGGACCCGGACTTCGGCACCGACGAGAAGGGCATCGCGCACGGCGGACCGGGCCGCGGACCGGACATCGCCTGGTTCACCGACCCGGCCGGCAACGTGCTGTCGGTGCTCGCCGCGGTGTGATCTCGTTCCCGCCTTGACTTCGAGTGCACTCGAAGTCGTAGCGTGGGGCGCATGCCGGAAACCACCACGACGCGCTCGATCTCCGAGGCGGCGCACGAGCTCGGCCTGACCGCGCACACGCTCCGCTACTACGAGCGGGAAGGGCTTCTGCTGACCCCTCTCGACCGCGAGTCGTCCGATCGCCGCCGCTACACCGACGGCGACATCGCCTGGCTCGGTTTCCTGCGCAAGCTCCGCTCCACCGCCATGCCGATCGCGACGCTCCGACGCTACGTCGAGCTCGCGCGGGCCGGCGACGGCACCAGCGCGGCCCGGCTCGCCCTGCTGCGCGAGCACCGCGAGACCGTGCTGGCCCGGCGGGCGGAGCTGGACGACGCCCTCGGCGCCATCGACATCAAGATCGCTCTCTACTCCGAAAGGCTCTCCTCATGAAGCACGCGACTCTCGGCACTCTCTCCGTCGGCCGGCTCGGCCTCGGATGCATGGGCATGTCGGCCTTCTACTCCGGTGCGAACACGGACGAGGCCGAGTCCATCCGCACGATCCACCGTGCTCTCGATCTCGGCGTCACCATGCTCGACACCGCGGAGATGTACGGGCCGCACACGAACGAGGAGCTGGTCGGCCGCGCGCTGGCAGGGCGACGGGACGGCGTCGTGATCGCCACGAAGTTCGGGGTGCACGCCCGCAGCGAGGGCGCGCGGGTGCTCGACGGCACTCCGGAGAACGTGCGCCGCTCGGTCGAGGGGTCGCTGCAGCGCCTCGGCACCGACCGGATCGATCTCTACTATCAGCACCGGATGGATCCGGAGACGCCGATCGAGGAGACCGTCGGGGCTCTCGCCGAGCTGGTCGCGGAGGGGAAGATCCTGCACTACGGGCTCTCCGAGGCCGGTGAGGAGACGCTACGTCGTGCGCACGCTGAGCATCCGGTGACGGCACTGGAGACCGAGTACTCGCTGTGGACCCGGGAGCCCGCCGAACAGCTGCTGCCGGTGCTGCGCGAGCTGGGCGTCGGCCTCGTCCCGTACTCGCCGCTGGGCCGCGGCTTCCTCACCGGGGCGATCCGCTCCGCCGAGACTCTGGACGCCGGCGACTTCCGCCGGAGCAACCCGCGCTTCGTCGGAGAGAACCTCGACGCGAACCTGCGCATCGTCGACGCCGTCGAAGAGGTCGCCGCCGAGCTCGATGCGACGCCCGCCCAGGTCGCCCTGGCCTGGGTGCTCGCGCAGGGCGATGACATCGCACCGATCCCCGGCACGAAGCGGGTCTCCCGTCTTGAGGAGAACGTCGCGGCGGACGCGCTCGTGCTCTCGGACGAGCAGCTCGCCGCGCTCGGGGCACTGCCCTCGGCCGCGGGCGCGCGCTACGCCGACATGTCGAGCATCGGACGCTGACGGGGCGTGACGCGGGTCGGTCCCGAACGGGCCGGCCCGCGTCGATCGTGGCGGCGCCTCAGCCGCGCGGGGCGTTCGCGCGCGGATGCACGAATCCCGACACCGCGCCCAGCACCGCACCCACGAGAGTGTCGATGACGCGCTCCACGATGAGCGCGCTCGGTGCACCGGCGCCGGCCTGGGGCGTGGTCGACACGATCAGGAGCAGCACGAGCGGCGTGATGAACACCAGCGCGAACGCGTAGTTGCGGAGCACGAACACCTCGGCGCCGAACTGCAGCGCCCCGAACAGGAGCGGCATCACGAACCCGGGCAGCGGGAGCGCGGCGAGGGCGGCGAACAGGCCCGCGCCCACGACCGTCCCGAACAGGCGCTGGCTGCCGCGGATGAACGCCACCCGCCGCCCCGCATTCACTCCGATCACGGCGACGCCCGCGCACACGGCCCAGTACGCGCGCTCCGCATCGATGAGCAGCAGGCTCAACAGGGTGCCGATCGCGGCGACCAGGACCACGCGCACGAGCAGCGCGCGCGAATCCGGGCCGAGCGCGAAGCGAGGCTCGATCTCCTGCCCAACCCATTCAGACCCTGGTCGCAGAGCTCGGCGTATCAGGACGAAGACCGTCGCCGTCGCGCAGGTCATCGCCACCCCCACGGTCATCGCGGCGAGGAACAGGATCGGATCTGCGACCCGGCGTCCGTCCACGACGGCGGTGACATGCGTGGCGAGCCCGTAGGCGAGCACGAAGAACACCGGCCCCGGAGCGCCGAGGCGGAAGCCGAAATGCAGTGCGGCGACCAGCAGCGCCATCACGACCAGCCCGATCGCCGCGAGAACCGGATACGGCGCGAGAGCGGCACCGGCCGCGGCGCAGAGCACCAGCCCGATGCCCACGACAGGGAGCACGCGGGCGCGCGTCGCGGGTGCCAGTGCCGTGAGGTAGGTGGCGGTGAAGGCTCCGCCCGCGGCCTGCAGACCGAGGTCGCCGCGGCCCAGCACGGTGAACAGGGCGAGCGGCAGGAACATCGAGAGCCCCGCCTGCAGCGCGATCGACCAGCGCGCGGCGGGCGCCGGTGCAAGGGTCACGAGGCTGCGGAACCACACCTGCAGATGCCCTGCCTCGACGAGGTGCTCGTCAGGCGCGGCGCGTTCGGGGTCCTCTGCCGACGCGGCCGATCCTCCCGAACTCACAGTCGACACGGTACTGGACACGCACCTGTGAGACGTGTGGTCACGCCCCGGCGGGAGGGATCAGCGCACCGCGTCGCCGACGTGAGGGCGGATCCAGGCCAGCAGCTGCGCCTCCGGCACGGCCCCGATCTGACGGGCCGCCTCTTCGCCGTCGCGGATCAGCACGAGCAGCGGGATGCTGCGGGCGTCGAACCGCGCGGCGAGCCCCGGGTTCTCGTCGACGTTGACCTTCACGACCTTGAACGCGCCCGCGAACCGCCCGGCGAGGCGCTCGAGAACCGGAGAGACCATTCGGCACGGCCCGCACCAGGGCGCCCAGAAATCCACGAGCACGGGCACCGAGCTCGTGGTCTCGGCGGCGAACGTGCTCTCGTCGGCCGTGACGACCCACGGCAGCTTGGTGTGGCATTTCGCGCACTGCGGCGTGCCTCGCGGCGTGGAGCGCACGCGGTTGGCCGTGCCGCAGCTGGCGCACCGGATGACGGTGCCCGCGGCGGTCATGCCGCCTCCTCGACGACGAGGTCCATGCCGAGCATGGTACCCGTCCGCGCAGTGCTGCGCTCAGCCGGCGAAGCGGCGCTGCACCTCCGCGTACGGCAGAGCGCCGTCGAGGAATCCGAGCGTGCCCGTGTCGAGCAGCTCGAGGCCGGCGTGTTCGAGCGCGGTGAGCGCAGCACGGGCGAGGCTGCCGCCGAGGCTCACCCGCTTCACGCCGAGGGCGAAGAGCTGGGGCACGGGGATGAGGTGCGCGGCGAGTCCCGCCACGATGTTGAGCGGGACCGGGATCTCGGCAGCGAGGCGGCGAATGGTTTCCTCGTCGTTCACGCCGGGCACGAACACGCAGTCCGCTCCGGCCTCGACGAAGCGGAGCGCCCGCGCGACGGTCTCCTCGAACGGATCGTGGGCGCCGGGCCTGAAGTACGCGTCGGTGCGGGCGTTGATCACGAACGTGCCGCGAGGCGCCGCGTCACGGGCCGCGGCGATCCGCTCGGCCGCCTCCTCGATGCCGAACAGCACGCCCTCCACCGCGTCCTCGAGATTGGCGCCGACCACGCCGACGTCGACCGCACGCAGGACCGTGCGCGCGACGTCCTGCGGATCATCGCCGTACCCCGCCTCGAGGTCGGCGCTCACCGGCACGTCGACGGCGGCGACGATCGCCGCCACCTTCTCGAGCATGGTGTCGAGGTCCAGCGCGCCGCCATCCGGCACACCGAGCGACCACGCGATGCCGGCGCTCGTCGTCGCGATCGCGGGAAAGCCGAGCTGGGCGAGAATTCTGGCGGATCCGGGATCCCACGCGTTCGGCAGCACGAAGCCACTGCCGTGGTGCAGGGCGAGGAACGCGGACGCGTGGTCGTCGGTCATGGTGACCTCCAGGTCGGGATCGTGCTCTGGCTCTACTCTGCCGCGTCCCGGGTGCGTCGAGCGAGGCGGCGCGAGATTCGGAGCACGGTGGAGGCCCCGCCCGGCCGCGACCGTCACGAGCGGCGCGGCACCGCCCGGGGGTGGAAGATCCCCGTGGCAGCGCCCAGCACGGCGCCGATCAGCGTGTCGACGATGCGCTCCAGGATCAGCTCCCAGGGGAGCCCGCCGCCGACGCCCGTCGTGGAGGTGATGATGAAGAGCACGAGCGGTGTGATGAAGACGAGCGCGAGCGCATAGTTGCGCACCACGAAGATCTCGACGGTGAACTGGAGGCCTGCCAGCAGGAACGGCAGCACCAGCACCGGGATCGGAAGAGATCCCAGCAGCGCGAAGAGCCCCGCCCCGACGACGGTGCCGAGGAAGCGCTGGCTGCCCCGGATGAAGGCGACCCGCCTACCGACGTTGACGCCGATCACGGCGATTCCCGCACACACGGTCCAGTACGCGCGCTGGGGGTCGACGAGCAGCATGCTGAGCAGCGTGCCCGCGATCGCCACGACCGCCACCCGCAGCAGCAGCGCCCTGGCGTCGCGATCCAGCCGCGGACGACGGGCGATCTGCGTCCGCGGAGGCGGGGCGACGACACCCCTGGCGCGCGCGATCAGGAAGGCTGCCACGGCGATCACGTAGGCGATGAGGGCGCCCGCGGCGAGCGCACCGAGGAAGAGCAGCGGATCCACGATCCGCCGGCCGCCGGAGATCCCGGTGACGTGCGTGGCGAGCCCGTAGACCAGCACGAAGAACACCGGTCCGGGCGGGCCCAGCCGGAAGCCGTAATGCAGTGCGGCGGTGACGAGCGAGACCACGACGAGGCCGATCGCGGCGGCCACCGGGTACGGGGCGAGCACCGCGCCGATCGCCGCGCACAGCAGGATCGCGACGCCCACGACGGGCAGCAGACGAAGCCGGACGAGCGGGGCGGCGCCGACCAGGTAGATCGCCGTGAAGGCGCCGCTCGCCGCCATCACCCCGACGGCCGGCTGGCCGAGCAGCGTGAACAGGGCCACGGGCAGGAACATCGACAGCGCCGCCTGCAGGGCGACCGGCCACCGACGGCTCGGAGCCGGTGCGAGCGTGAAGTGACTTCGCGCCCACACCCGGATCAGCGCGGTCGGCGGGCGCGAGGACGACGGATCCGGGGAACGCGGATCAGGAGAGTGCGGATCGGATCCGATCATCCGCCCACCTCCTCCCGCACACGGCCGGAAGCCAGACTACGCGTCTCGCTCAGGCGACGCGCGTGAACCTCGGGCCGCTGTATCCGTCGCGCTCGACGCGCTCCTCGAACATGGCGAGCGGGCGCGCCCAGTGGCTGTAGTCGTCGTAGAGCTTGCGATAGAAGACCAGCTGCTCCTCGGTCTCGCTGTGCCGGCCCACCGCGATCACCTCGTAGCGAGCACCCTTGAAATGCTGGTAGATCCCCGGTTCGACCGCCATGCCCGCGCATCCTCTCCGTGCTCGGTCCCCGCTCGCACGGCGACCCGGTCCTGGTCCCGACGCCTGTCGACGTCCCGATCAAAGAGCCTGCCATGCCCGCGCCATCTCCGTCGGTGCCGACAGGCGGCCTCGGTATCATCGGGTGATGGCCGATTCCTCCGCAGCGCCCCGCAGCACCGGCCGCTATCGCAAGGGCATCGCCCGGCGTCAGGAGATCCTCGACAAGGCCATCGAGGTGTTCGCGCACCGCGGATCGCAGAAGACGAGCCTGCGCGCGATCGCGCAGGAGGTGGGCGTCACCCATGCGGCACTGACGCATTACTTCGGATCCCTGGAGGAGCTGCTGGTCGAGGTCTACCGCGCGTCCGAGAGCGCCACCGACGCCGTCCATCCGATTCCCGCGGACGTCCGTCCCGCGCTGTCGATGCGCACCGCCGCGGAGCGCAACCGCCGCATCCCCGGCCTCGTCCAGCTGTACTCGACGCTCGTATCGACGGCGCTCGAGGACTCGCACGCCGCCGCGCAGGAGTTCATCACTCAGCGCTTCAGCCGCATCCGCACGGGGATGGCCGCACAGGTGCGGCAGCTGCAGGACTCGGGCGAGGTGCGCGCCGACCTCGACCCGGATCTCGTCGCCGCCCTCGTCATCGCGGCATCCGACGGTCTGCAGACGCAATGGCTGCTCGATGACACCGTCGACCATGAGGCCGCACTCGAGATGCTGGACCGGCTGCTCTCCGGCGACGCCACCGACTGAGCGGTGCCGCCGCCGGAGAGGCGCGGTTCAGAGCGTGGCGACGAAGGGGTCGAAGCCCTCCGGCAACAGCGGCACAGGCGCCACCGTGCTCTCGACCGCGAGGGTCCGCCCGGTACGGGCCGACTCCTGAGCGGACAGCAGCACGTCCAGCACGTGGAAGCCGAGCTCGCCGGAGGCGACGTGGGGCCGGTTCGCGGCGATCGCACGCACCATGTCGAGTGCGCCCAGCCCGCGGCCGATCTCGATGTCCTCGTGGGTGATCTCCACCCACTCCTGCTCGAACGACATGCCGTCGCGCAGCACACCGAGAGGCTTCACGTACGCGATCCGCCCGGCGAACATGTTGGGATCCGGGATGACGATCGTGCCCTCGGTGCCGTGGATCTCGACGATGCCGTGGCGCTCCAGCGCCGAGTCGAAGCTCAGCAGGCTCTGCGCCTGGGCGCCCTGCTCGAAGGCCGTGACGATCTGGATCGTCGAGGGCACCTCGACAGGGAACAGCGTTCCGGCGTTCGGACCCGTGCGGATCTCGCGCTCCTCGCGCGCCTTGCTGCCGACCGCCGCGACGCTCGCGACCGGGCCGAGCAGGCTCACGAGAGCCGAGAAGTAGTACGGACCCATGTCGAGCAGCGGACCGGCGCCCTCGGCGAAGAGGAACGCGGGGCTCGGGTGCCAGAGGTCCGGCCCCTGGGTCTGGAAGGTTGTCTGCGCGAACAGCGGGCGCCCGATCACGCCCCTCTCGATCGCCCGGCGCGCGGCCTGGAACCCCGGGCCCAACAGGGTGTCGGGGGCGGATCCGACCCGCAGCCCCGCCGCCTCGGCCTCGCGCAGCAGCGCGGCCGCGCCGTCGCGGTCGAGTCCGAGCGGCTTCTCCGTCCAGACGTGCTTGCCTGCAGCGATCGCGGCGCGCGACACCTCCACGTGCACGGCGGGGATGGTGAGGTTGATCACCAGGTCCACGCCGGGATGCGTCAGGACATCCTGGGCGGATCCGAAGGCGGGAACTCCGTACTTCTCGGCCTGCGCCTGGGCTCGGTCGAGCAGCAGGTCGCCGACGATGAGCACCTCGGTGTCGGGGAACCGTGCGAGATTCTGCAGGTAGGTGTCGCTGATGACGCCGACGCCGATGACGCCGATCCCGACAGCGCTCATCGGGCCAGACCGCCCTCGGTGAGGAAGGCGTAGCTCGCGGCGATGTCCGCGAAGACGTCGCCCGGCGCGTTGTCGTACTCGATGACGGCGTACTGCACCGCCGATGCGGCACGCAGAGCGTCGGCAAGCGGCACGTCGCCGCTGCCTGCGTGGCGCTGGTCGAGGCTGTCCGAGCCGAACTCGCCGGCACCCGGGGCGAACGGGTTGTTCTCGGGCGCGATGCCGTCCTTGACGTGCACGGCGACGAGGCGGTCGCCCAGGCGCGAGACGAGGGCGGTGACGTCCTGTCCGCCCACGAGCGCCCAGTACAGGTCGAGCTCGAGTGCGACCCGCGCGTCGGTGAGCGCCACGAAGCGCTCGTAAGCGCTCTGCCCGTCGAAGTCGGCCACGAACTCCTGCGCGTGGTTGTGGTACCCGACCGCGAGACCGAAGCCCGCAGCGGTGTCGGCGAGCGCGTTGAGGCGGTCGGCGATCTCGGTGACCCCGTCGAGCGTGAACCAGCGCTCCGGGGCGACGAACGGGTCGATGACGGTGGTCATGCCGAGCTTCGCGGCGGCCTCGAAGACGACCTCCGGGGCCGGCGTCGGGATGGATCCGTCCGGCGTCCACAGCTCGTCGGAGAGCAGCGGCGCGTGCCCGGTGGGCGAGGCGAGGCCCGAGGCGTCGAGCGCGGCGCGGATCTCGTCCGGGCGGCGCACGAAGTCGAACGCCTCCACGTTGCGCAGTCCGATGGCGGCGAGCTTGTCAAGCGAGCCCGACATGTCGGCGGAGAACTCCGCCGCGAGTGTGTACAGCTGAACCGAGGTTTCCGGCAGGGCCACGTCGACCTTCCTTCTCTGAGAGGGGACGGGCGCACGCGGCCCGTCCGGTCAGAGTAGCAGAAACCTCCAAGTGGAGGTAATAGTGATTCGCCGAAATGCGACACGTCCGGATCCCGCTCGCGCCCGCGATACCGTGGTCGACAAACGCCCGCGGCATGCGCGGCGAGGACTCAGCCTTCTGCAACGTTGTAGGGTGGCTCGGGACAGGGGGTGCACATGGCGGTGACGCTGCACGACGTGGCGCGGATCGCCGGCGTCTCCATCAAGACGGTCTCGAACGTCATCAACGACTACCCGCACATCCGCCCCGCCACGAAGCAACGGGTCGAGGACGCGATCGCGGAGCTGGGCTACACGCCGAACCTCACGGCGCGCAACCTCCGATCGGGACGCACCGGCGCGATCGCGCTCGCTCTGCCCGACCTGGGCCTGGCCTACTTCGCGGAGCTCGCGGCCTCCGTGATCGCCGCCGCCGAGGCCTCGGGCGTCTCGGTGCTGGTGGAGCAGACCGGGGCGGATCCGGCCCGCGAGCGCGAACTGCTACGCAGTCCCCGGCTCAAGCTGACGGACGGACTCATCTTCAGCCCCCTGGGTCTCGGCCAGGAGGACGCGGCCGCCCTCCAGGTCCCCTACCCGATGGTGCTGCTCGGCGAGCGCATCTTCGACGGACCCACCGACCATGTGACGATGCGCAATGTGGAGGCCGCACGCGCGGCGACGGCGTATCTGATCGCGTCCGGTCGGCGGCGCATCGCGGTGGTCGGCGCGCACGAGGGCGAGGTCGTCGGATCCGCCGCACTCCGCCTCCAGGGCTATCGCGAGGCGCTGGAGGAGGCGGGGATCGGGTTCGACGAGGATCTGATCGGGTACACGACGTTCTGGCACCGCGCCAACGGCGCACTCACGATGCGCGACCTGCTCGCGCGCGGCGTGGAGTTCGACGCCGTGTTCGGTCTCAACGACACGCTCGCGCTCGGCGCCATGCGCGTGCTCCAGGAGGCCGGGCGGCGCGTGCCGGACGACGTCGCCGTGATCGGCTTCGACGATCTGGACGAGGCGGAGTACTCGATCCCGTCGCTGACCACGGTCGATCCCGGTCGCGAATGGATCGCGAAGACGGCGGTGGACGCCCTGCTCGAGCGCATCTCGGGCGAGTTGGATCAGGCGCCGCGGCTTCTGCTGGCCGACTTCCGGATCCGTGAGCGGGAGTCCGCCCCGGCCTGATCGCGCACCGCGCGGGCTCTTCGCCCGCTGCGGTTCAGGATCGACCACGACGTGAGGAGGGCGACGGCGAACGCGCCGCCCTCCTCACGTCCGCGCGCTATTGGATGCCCTCGCGGAGCAGACGCCACTGCTGCTGCGCCGATCCGTCCGCGGTCCGCTGCTGCGCGTACGCTCCGTCCGCCGTCGATCCACCTGCGATCTCCAGCGGCTTTCCCGAGTTGGCATTGGTCAGAGTCCAGTAGCCGCCCGACGTGCTCGGCGCCCAGACCTGCGTGGCGTTCCCGGTCGGACCCCATTGGGCGGCGCGCACGCCGTCGGCCGTCTGCGCACCGGGGATCTCGAGCAGCTTGCCGCTGTTGGCGTTGAGGAGCTGGAGCCCGTTGGGCACCGTGTGCACGTTCCAGACCTGCGTGGCATTGCCGGTGTCACCCCACTGCCCCGCCCCTGCCCCGTCGGTCGTCAGCGCACTCGCGATCTCGAGGTACTTGCCGCTGGTGCGGCTCGCGATCCGGAACTGGGGATCCAGTCCGCCGGCCTGCGCAAGCTGAATCGCATCGAGCTCGGCGTACGAGGTGCCCTTGGCGAACGCGATGGTGTTGGCGCCGGCGTTCAGCGTGACCGGCATCTGCGCCCATCCGTACCGACCCCAGTTGACGGTCGCCGGGTAGCTCAGCGCGGTCGACGAACCGCCGTTCACACGCACGCCGTGCGTCGATGCCGCGCCGGTGCCGTTGTCGTAGCGCACGTTCATGACGTAGGAGCCCGCGGTCGGCACGTGCACCGTGAACGTCACCGTGCTGGTGGCGTTGTTGATGTTGCCGACCTTGCCGCCGTTCGAGGCGTCGGGATCGGTCACGAGCGACGTGTCCGAGGTGCGCGCGGCCTTCTCCGCCTCGTACTGCTGGGCGTCGAGCGGGATGGATCCCACCCGGATGTCGTTGTACGTGGTCGTGGAGTTCTCGACGTTCGTCGCCTGGTAGAGCGTGCGCCCGTCGACCGAGGAGTCGAGGCTCTGCGCGAATCCGCTGAACGTGCCTCCCTCGGCATCGGGGCCGTCGTAGGTGACCGCCATCGGCAGCCGCTCCCAGGGCCCCTCGCCCAGGTTGTAGTTGACGTAGAAGTTCTGGCCGCCGTCGATGGTTCCCGTCGCGTCGAGCGACCACTTCGACGCCACGACGACCATGCCCTTCGGGCCTCCCGCAGGCACCCACTTGACGTAGGGCGAGGATCCGATCCCCCGGCCGTTCGCGAGCGCGATCGCCGTGCCGATGCTCGACGTCGGAGCCCAGTTGAGCCCGTCCGGCGAGGTCTTGAAATACACGGGTGCGGTGTTCTTCGTCTGCGAGGGGCGATTCACGACCTCATAGGTGGCGAGGTATCGGCCGTCCGGCAGCTTGGTGACGGTGATCATGCCAGGACGATCCGACTGGTTGGTCGGCGCCGAGACGTTGACGAGGGATCCCCAGGTCTGGCCGCCGTCGGTCGAGCGCCGGTACGAGACCGCCTGCAGCACGCCGCTGGACTTCTGCCGCTCATCCGAGAAGTAGGCGGCGAGGCCGCCCTGCCCGTCGACGATGAGCGACGGCTCCCACACCGTGCTGGTCGTGGACGACGGCGAAGGGTCGTAGACGGCCGGGCCGCCCGTGTCGATCGTGCTCAGGTACGACCAGGACAGCCCGTGATCGGCGCTCTTGTACACCACGAGGCGACTGCTCGACCGGTCCTCCGGCATGACCATGCCCGCGAGCAGCAGCGTGCCCGCGGCGAGCGATCCGGTCGTCTGCGGCACCTCGTAGAGGAACGGCTGCGCGGTCCTCGTCAGGGTGGGGAACGTGGCGCTGGGCACGACGTCCGTCACGTGCGTCCAGGTGGCGCCGTCATCGGTGCTGCGGTAGATCGGATAGACCTGCTTGCCTCCGACCAGCACCAGCTGATCGAACGTCACGATCTGGGTGCCGTTCGCGGTTCCGCTGTTCTTCAGCACGATGTTCTTCGCGTAGGTGGTGCCGGCCGCGCGGCCTCCTTCCGGATTGAAGGAGGTTCCCGCGGCCGGCGAGTACACGAGAGACCCGTTCCCCGTCGTCACCGCCTGTGCAGGTGCGGCGGCGAGCGCTCCGGCGATGAGGGCGGCGGCCGCCGCGATCATCGCGATGCGTCCCCGACGTGCGCGGGACCTGTCCCCGAGGGGGGAGATGCTCATGCTCTTTCCTCTCTCCAGATGACCCGGCCGCGGGCGCGGGCGGGCACGACGATGACCCGCCGTGCGGGCTCAGCCGATCAGGACCTCGGTCCAGGACACGGCCGGAAGCGTGACTCGCAGGAACGAGCCGTCCCGGGTGAACGGCAACGCGGTCAGGGCGACGCGATCGGGGTCGTCGAGAGTGTTCGCCGCGTCGAGGTCGGCGTCGGCGAGCACCCTGGCGGTCACCTCGAGCGCCGACGCGTCGCGGAGCTCCGAGAGATCGATCGTGAGCTCGGTGGGGGCGTCCATGGCGCGGTTCACTGCGTAGACCGCGTACCGGCCTGCTTCCGCGTCGTGCGTGGCGACCGCGTCGACGAGGGCGACCTCGCCGAACCTCTCCGTCGTGTACGTGCCGCTCCTGACGCCGACGTCGAGGGCGACGCCGCGACCGTGCGCGGAGGTGGCCGCGAAGGGGAAGAACGTCGTCTGTCGCCAGGCGGGGCCTCCGGGCTCGGTCATGATCGGCGCGATCACGTTCACGAGCTGGGCGAGCGAGGCGCTCGTGACACGGTCGGCGTGCTTGAGCAGGGCGATGAGGAGGCTCCCGAACACGACCGCGTCCGAGACCGTGTACACGTCCTCGAGCAGCCGCGGCGCGATCGGCCAGTTGTCGACGCCCGCGATCCGATCGACCTGCTCGAAGCGAGTGTTGTACCAGATGTTCCACTCGTCGAACGAGATGTTGATGCTCTTGTCGCTGCCCTTGACGGCCTTCACGTGGTCCGCGGTGGCGACGACGCTGCGGATGAAATGGTCCATGTCGACGCCGGAGGCGAGGAAACTCCCCAGATCACCCGTGTTCTCGTAATAGGCATGGCACGAGATGTAGTCCACATCGTCGTAGGCGTGGGTGAGGGTGACCCTCTCCCACTCGCCGAACGTCGGCATCGACGAACTGGATGATCCGCACACCACCAGCTCGAGATCCGGATCCACCATCTTCATGGCCTGGGCGGTCTTGGCCGCGAGCGTCCCGTAGGCCTCCGCGGTGCTGTGGCCGACCTGCCAGGGGCCGTCCATCTCGTTGCCGAGGCACCACATGCGCACATCGAACGGCTGTGTGCGGCCGTTGGCGATGCGATGCTCGGCCAGCGCGGTTCCGCTGCGATGGTTGGCGTACTCGAGGAGCTCGAGGGCTTCGGCGGTGCCGCGGGTCCCCAGATTGACCGCGAGCATCAACTCGCTGCCGACCTTGTCGAGCCAGCTCTGGAACTCGTGCAGGCCGATCTCGTTCGTCTCGGTGGAGTGCCACGCCAGATCGAGGCGGCGCGGGCGCTCCCCTCGCGGGCCGACCGAGTCCTCCCACTTGAAGCCGGAGACGAAATTGCCGCCCGGGTAGCGGATGGCGGAGACGCCGAGTTCCTTCACCAGTTCGATCACGTCCGTGCGGAATCCGTCGGCATCCGCGCTCGGGTGGCCGGGCTCGTAGATGCCGTCGTACACGGCGCGGCCGAGGTGCTCCAGAAAGGAACCGTAGAGGCGGGGAGCCACGGCGCCGATCACTGCGGAGGGACGGAGGGAGAGGCTTGCCTTGTTCATGCGTGCTTCCGTGAGAAGGGTCATAGGGGTCAGAGCGAGGCCACGTCGGCGGCGAAGCGTCGGAATCGGTCCGCGACGGGATTGGCCGCTCGCAGAAGTCCTGCGGGCGACTCGACGAGGTCGTGCAGCCCCATGGTCAGCAGGTGGTGGGCACGGGGCGCATCGGTGTGGCGCCAGGTCCACTCGTACATGTCGAACAGCGGCCACCAGACGTAGCCGACGACGTCGGCCCCCTCCGCCCGCATGCGAGCGACGAGGCCGAGGGAGTCTTCGAGCCAGGCGATGCGCTCCTCGACGGTTCCCGTCACGCAGGTCTCGGTGACCATGACGGGCGCCCCGTACCGGCGGGCGTAGGACTCGAGCGCTTCCCGGAGCCCGGCGACGCCGCGGTCGATGCTGGGTCGAGGATCGGCGAAGCCACCGCCGTGGTGCACACCCGCCTCGAAGAGCTCGGTCGAGTGGCGCGGGTAGTAGTTGACGCCCATGACGTCCGGCCGCACCGCGTGGGCGCGGAACCACTCCAGCTCCTCGTCCGTGACTGCCGGGGCCAGCCGGTCGCGCAGCGGATGGTCGGCGTCGACGCGGCCGGTCACCAGATCCTCCACAAGGTGCACCTGGTGACGCAGGCGCTCGGCCTCCGCACGGTGCTCGGGGGCGTCATCGTCGCCGATGAAGCTCACGGCGGCGTCGACGTGCACGAACGCGGCGCGCTCCCCGACGACCTCGGCGATCGCACGCTGGCTGCGCACGAAGCCGCGCGCGAGGTTCGCTGCGATCCGGGCGAAGCCCTCGCCGCCCTCCAGGTAGGGCGGCCAGTATCCGTACTCGCCGCAGAACAGCGCGTGGATCACCGGCTCGTTCACCGGCGTGTAGTCGAACACCCGGTCGCCGTAGCGCTCCGCGAACCGGCGCGCGTACTCCTCGACGTGGCGCGGGTATGCCGGGTTCGCGAACTGGTCCTCGAGCCAGAGCGGCGTGCCGTAGTGCAGCAGATCGACGATGGGCCGCAGCCCCAGGGCGAGCAATGCCTCGATCGCGCGATCCGTCCAGGCCCAATCCCACTCGCCTTCGGCGGGCGCGACGCGATACCAGGGGACGCCCCAGCGCAGCACCGACGCTCCGACGCCCGCGGCGAGCGCGAAGTCATCGGCGAAGCGCTCGTAGTGCTCAGTGAGCTCGTATTCGTCGATCGCGCGCTCGCCGGGACGGCTCTGCGGCACGAAGGTGTCCTCGATGCCGAGGCCGAGATGGAGGCGCCCGTCCTGGAACCAGCGGCGCGGTGGCGTCGTCGTCATTTGAGTCCTGTCGTCGCGACGCTCTCGATGAAGCGCCTCTGCATGATGAGGAACATCACGGCCAGCGGGAGCACCGCGATGAGCGCGCCGGCCATCATGGTGCCGTAGGGGATGATCCCGCTCGGACCGGTCAGGAGGGTGAGGCCCGAGGTGATCGTCCCCATCTCCGGCGAAGTCGTGAACACGAGCGGCCAGAGCAGGTCGTTCCAGTTGTTCACGAACGTGAAGATCGCGAGAGTCAGCATCGCCGGCACGGCGTTGGGCAGCACGATGCTGCGGAAGATCCGGAACTCCCCGGCGCCGTCGATGCGGGCCGCGTTGTCGAGGTCTCGGGGCAGGGAGATGAAGAACTGGCGCAGGAAGAAGATCCCGAACGCATCGGCTGCGCGCGGGATGATGAGTCCGGCGAACGTGTTCACCCAGCCCAGCTGGGCGACCAGCTGGTAGACCGGGATGAGCGTCGCCTGGAACGGGATCATCAGGCTCGCGACGATCACGACCAGGAGCACCTTGTTGCCGCGGAAGTCGAGGCGCGCGAGCGCATAGGCGGCGAGCGAGTCGAAGACGAGCGCGAACACGGTCACCCCGCCCGCGAACAGCAGGCTGTTCAGGAACAGGCGCCCGAAGGGCAGGTCGCGGAAGATGCGGGTGAAGTTGTCGAGCGTCCAGGTGCCCGGCAGCAGCGTCGGCGGGTAGGCGTTGATCTCCGCGGCGGGCTTGAACGCGGTGAAGACGATGATCAGCACCGGAAGCAGCACGAGAGCGGCCAGCACCAGCACAGCCAGGAACAGCAGCCAGCGCTCGACGAGGCGGCCGAGGCGGCGGCGGGGAGCGCGCGCCGGCGCTCCGGACGCGGGGGCGACGCGGGAGGCGGATGCGGTGGGGGCGGTCATCAGAGGGTGTCCTTCTCTCGGCGCCCGAAGAAGCGGAACTGCACCAGGCTGAGGATCAGGGTCGCGGCGAGGAGCACGTACGACAGCGCGGTCGCGCCCCCGAGGTCGAGCTTCTTGAAGCCCTCCTGGTAGATCTCCATCACGACCGTCTGCGTCGAGCGATAGGGGCCTCCCCCGGTCATCACGTAGATCTGGTCGAAGGCCTGGAGCGCGGCGATCATGGCGAACGTCACGACGAACGCGAGGGTGTTGCTGAGCTGCGGGAGGGTCACGTTGGTGAACCGTCGCCAGGCGCCCGCGCCGTCGATCTTGGCGGCCTCGTACAGCGATTCGGGGATCTCCTGCAGGCCGGCGATGAAGATGACCATGTAGAAGCCGAAGCTCTTCCAGATCGCGACGAGCACGACGGCCGGCATCGCGAGGGTCGGATCCTGAAGGACATTGCCGAGTTGGACGCCGATCGAACGCAACCAATGGTTGAGGAGGCCGACCTGCGGATCGAGCAGGTAGGTCCACGCGAACGCCGCGACGGCGAGGGAGACGACGAACGGGAGGAAGAAGGCGGTGCGGAAGAAGCCCCGGCCGATGAGCCGCCTGTTGCCGAGGAGCAAGGCCAGAAGAAGCGCGGCGACCAGCGCCGTCGGAGTGAACAGCACGGTGTAGAAGGCCGTATTGCCCAGCGACGACAGGATGCGCGGATCCGTGAAGACGTGCACGTAGTTCTCGAGGCCGACCCACTCCTCGACCCCGAACCCGCTGGCGTTCGTGAACGACAGACGGAGAGCGGACAGCATCGGCCAGCCGACGAAGGCGATGAGGACGACGAGCGCGGGGAGCAGGAAGAAGAGCGCGATCGGGCTGCGCCGCGCAGTGCGGGGGCGGCCGCCGAGCGGAGCCGGCGGACGGTAGGCGCGTCTGCGCACGACGGGGCGGTGGGGAGAAGTCATGATCGCTTTCGTGGGCCGGACGGCCGCCCGCGGGCGGCCGTCCGGAGTGGGTCATTTGCCGAGCGTCTGAGCAACCTGCGCGGAGGCGGACTTGAGGAGGGCCGAGGGGTCGCCGCCCGTCAGAGACTTCTGCGTGGCTTCGTCGACCGCGGCGAGCACATCGGTGCTGTCGGCGACGCCGGGCAGGAGCGGGCGTGCCGTGCGGGCGAGCTCAGTGAGGGACGCGACCACCGGGTTCGACGAGACGGCCGAGGACGGGATGTCGGAGCGCAGCGGCGGCCAGCCGGATCCCAGTGACCACTTCGTCGCCACGTCCTTCGTGAAGAAGTATGCGAAGAACTTCTCGGCTGCCGCCTTCTTGGCGGGATCCGCCTGCGCCGTCACGGCAGCGGAGATTCCGATCGCCGACACGGCATCGGCCTTCGGGCCGGCGGGGACGCCGGCGATGCCGTAGTCGATCTTGTTCTCCGTGGCCACGGAAGCCATCCACGGACCTCCGATCTCCATGGCGGCCTTGCCGGAGGAGAACAGCTTGTCGGCGGCGACGCCGTCGAGACCGGTCGGAGAGATCTTGCCGTCCTTCACCGCGGTCGCCCAGTAGGAGAGCGTTTCGGCGTTCGCGCTCGAGTCGAGCACGGACTTGCCGTTGTCCACGATCCCGCCGCCGTTGCCGTAGAACAGGGTGGGCCACACGCCGTTGCCGACGGTGGCGTGATCGGGCAGCGCGAGGCCGTACTGCTCTGGTGTGCCGTCACCGTCGGCGTCGACCGTGAGCTTCTTCGCGTCGGCGACCCATTCGTCCCACGACTTCGGGAAGGACGCGATGCCGGCCTTGTCGAAGAGGGCCTTGTTGTAGATGACCGAGAGCGGCACGAAGCCGGTGGGGATTCCGTAGTACGAGCCGTCGACCTTCTCCATCTCGACCGCGCTCTTGTTGAGCGAGGCAGTTGTGACGGCGTCGCTCGCATAGAAGTCGTCGAGCTTGGCGAATGCTCCCTTGCCGGCGTAAACCGGAAGGTTCTCCGCGGGCAGGGCGACGATGTCCGGCCCGGTCTTGGCGGACAGCGCGGGCAGTAGGGTGTCGCCGATGACGGCCCAGGTCTTGGTCTCGGTCTTGATCGTGATGCCCTTCTGGGACTTGTTGAAGTCCTGGACGATCTGGTCGAGCACCTTGCCGTCGGCCTCCGTGTATCCGTGCCAGAAGGTGAGCGTCACTGGTGCCGAGGAATCGGATCCGGTTGATCCGGAGCATCCGGTCAGCGCTGCGGTGACGCCGGCGGCGACCACGGCAGCCGCAAGCAGTTTCTTCATTGAATGCCTCTCATGATTCCGATCGCCTCTGATCGGTCGGGTTTACAACGTTGTACTTCAACGTTGTAAAGCCGAGTTTAGACACGAGGGTCGGGTACGTCAACGCCTGCTCGTCACGACTTCGACACGGCGAGATCACCCGCGGCGCTGCGTCCCACCCTTGCGACGTTCCGGCGGAGCTGAGCTGCGTGCTGGGAGCTGAGCTGCGTGATGTCTGAGCGACAACGGCGCCGGCGGCTACCGGTGGGGAGGCACGGCCGGGTTGAGCCGGTTCAGTACGGTGAGCATCGGATCGAACGTGCGGAGCTGCGTGAAGACGAGCAATGACCGGTGACCCGACGCTCGAAGGACGCAGGTGGAGGGAGTGCCCAAGAACCTGCCCGCACCGGTGATGGCGCTCACGGGCAACGCACCGCTGGCGAACGGTGCTTTCCACCGCAGCGTCTCACCGCCGAGCTCGAATCGATATGCGGTTCGGAACAACCACCAGTAGATGTTCCAGCCGAGGGCGCCGAACCAGAGCGCGAGGAACCACAACGGCGGCCCGGCGTGACCGGTCGCCGTCCGCACCAGGATGAACACGCCCGCGACGACGAGGATCGACATGATGAGCAGCTGGAACCACACCCACACGACCGGCAGCGACCAGGTCTGGGTCCCGGTCGCCTCGTCCCGTTCATCGCGCGTCATGGCTCCCCCTCTGGCGTGCTGTCGGCTGACAGTACCAACGCGCGGCGGGCGCAGTCCGAGGCGCGGCGATCCGCCGGCGTCAGCCGATGCGCCGGGCGCGGGTCCGGGCGCGGGCCGCCGGCACCTCTGGGCCCGCGACGGCGGGACCGACCGCCGCCTCGATCTCACCGATACCCTCGACCACGAGGCGCACCCTGTCCCCCTCGACGAGCGGCGGCGGCGTCAGCGATCCATTGCGACCCCACAGCTCGCCGAGGCATCCTCCGTTCCCGACGGTTCCGGATCCGAGGACATCGCCGGGAACGACACGCGAGTTGCGGGATGCGTAAGCGACGAGCTCCGGCAGCGGCCAGCCCATGTTCGATACGAGGTCCTCGCCGATCAGCTCGCCGTTGATGTAGGCCTCGGCGCGGATCGCGAGGAAGCCCTCGTCGTCCAGGAACGGCTCGAGTTCATCCGCGGTGACGATCCATGGCCCGAGCGTCATGCCGAAGTCCTTGCCCTTGGCCGGGCCGAGACGCACCTTCATCTCGCGGCCCTGCAGATCCCGCGCGGACCAGTCGTTCATGATCGTGTAGCCGAAGATCGCCTGCTTCGCCTCCGCGGCGGTGAGGTTCGCCTCGCCGACACCCGGCGCGCTCCCGATCACGACCGCCACCTCGAGCTCGAAGTCCAGCCGCTGGGTCACCGGCGGCGAGACCGGCTCGGAAGGGCCGAGGACGGTGTGCGGATTCGTGAAGTAGAACGTGGGCGCCTCGTACCACTCCGGTGCGACGTGGCTCTTGCCCTCCACGCCTGCGCTCACGCCTTCGACGTGCTCCTCGAAAGCGACGAAGTCACGGATCGCGGCGGGCACGAGCGGGGCGAGGAGCGTCACATCCGACAGGGGGACGCCGACGTCTTCCGCGTTCTCCGCCGGCACTGCACGCTCGTACAACGCGTGTGTCCCGGCGAGTCCGCCCGCGAGCGCATCCGCGACCGTCAACCCGTCCGGGAACGCGACGAGGTGCTCGCCGATCACGAAGCCCTCGCCGACCACGGCGCCCTGACGCCAGCGGGCGATCCTCATGCCGACAGCTCCGCGAAGGTCTCGGCGACCCAGTCGGCGGTGTACTGCGCGACGTAGGGCAGGTTGTCGAGACCGATGTGCTCGGCGCCGCCTTCCTCCTGGGTGAAGATGCGCAGCTCGCGCTTGGGCGAGTTGATCGCGGCCTCGTACTCCTTGTGCGCGTACTCGACCGGGATCTGCCGGTCGCCGATGCCATGCGTCACCAGGAACGGCACCGTGATGTTCTCCACGACACCCTCGAGGCGCATGTTCTTCGTCTTCTCGAGGAAGTCGTCCGCGTCCTTCGCGCCGAAGACCCAGTACACGTGATCCCAGTAGTGCGGAACCGGGTTCTCTCCTTCCCGGCGACGGCGGGCCTCCTGCACGGCGACCCAGTCGTAGTTGGCACCCCACGCGACGGCGAGCGCGAAGCGCTTCTCGAACGCCGCCGCGCGCGGCACGTAATAGCCGCCGAGCGACCAGCCGACGAGGCCGACGAGCTCGGGGTCGACGCCCCGTTGCTCGGCCTCGAGCTCGACCCAGTCCATGATGGATGCGGCCCACACCTCGGTGTCGTACCGGGCCCGCAGGTCGCGCATGCGCAGGGCCTCACCCGATCCCGGGGGGTCGATCATGAGGGTGGAGATCCCGCGCTCCGCGAGCTGCTGCGGGAAGCCGGAGGTGTACATCATCTCCTTGGTGGAGTCGAGGCCGTTCCACATCACCACGAGCGGATGCGGGCCGTCGCCGGGCGCACGGTAGAAGTATCCGGGAAGCGTGGACCCCTCGGGGGCGTCATCGCCCGTGTACGGCACGTCGACGACCGTGAGCGGCACCCCGCCGATCTCGACGTGCTTCAGCAGCAGGTCGATCGATTTCTGATACGCGGCCTTGCGGCCCTCCCACTTCGGCGACTGCAGACGCTCGGCCTGCGAGGTGTACAGCGCCGCACGGTAGTACTTCTCCGCGGCGCCGCGGATCCAGCCGCGCGCCTCATCCTCCTGCGCGGACGCCAGGATGCGGTCGGCCACCGCCTGCCACGACGAATACAGCAGCTCGGTGCCCACGTCGTCCCCGTGCTGGGATGCCTCGAGCACGGGACGGGACGCCTTGTCGACGTCATCGATCAGGCCGCCGTTGTTGAGCGTCGCGACGACCGACAGGCTCCAGACGTAGTTGGTCGGGAAATACATGTACATGGCGTGATCCTTCGGGTCAGGGGCTTTTCGTCGCTTCGTCCGCTCGACGACCGGCGGTCGAGGAGCGGACGGCGTCGGACAGGTAGGTGGCGGCGCCGGAGAGCAGCTGCCCGCCGTCGACGCCGACCTCGGCGCCGGTGACGTATGCGGCGGCGTCGGAGAGCAGGAATGCGACGACGCCGGCGACCTCGTCGGGCTCCCCCGCGCGGTGCAGCGGGGCGAGGGCGATGTTGGCGTCGAGGAACGCCGACGGCGCGGTCGCGGTCATCTCGGTGCGGATGTAGCCGGGGTGCACGATGTTCACCCGGATGCCGCGAGGCCCGAGCTCCGTCACGCAGGAGTGCGTGAGGCCGCGCAGGGCCCATTTGCTGGCGGTGTAGGCGGCCGTGTAATGGCCGGTGACTCCGGCCGCGGACCCGATGTTGACGATCGAGCTGCCTGCCCCCATGGACGGCAGGAGCGCCTGGATGCTGAGCATCGCGCCCGTCACGTTGATCGCGAGGACCCGATCCCATTCGGCCCGCTGCACCTGGCCGATCCGCACGCGGTGCGTGACGCCGGCGTTGTTCACGAGGCCCTTGACCGTGCGGCCCCGGAGCGATCCGGCGAGCTCCGCCCAGCCGCCCTCGTCCGTGACGTCGAGCCGGCGATAGGCGACCGAGCCCGGCAGGCCGGCGGCGTTCCGGAGCAGGTCCGGCGCCTCTTCGCGGATGTCCGCTGCGATGACGTCGGCGCCCTGGCCCGCGAGCAGCAGCGCCTCGGCCGCGCCCTGCCCTCCGGCGGCTCCCGTCACGACGAAGAGGTTGCCCGCGATGCCGGGCAGCGTCAGAGCCGTCATGTCAGCGCGTCCCGCGGTCCGTGGCGCATGAGGCTCGCCCGGGCTCCCGCCGGCAGCACCGCGAGCACATCCTCGCCGAACTCGGCGCCCACGAGCACGAACGCGACGCGTGCGACGACGTCGCCGCGGTTCGCCCAGGCGTGGTCCGTGCCGCGCTGCACGATGACGTCGCCGGCCTGCGCCGTGACCTCGCCGTCGTCCAGGATCAGGGTGATCTCGCCCTCGAGCACGATGCCGTAGTCGATGGACTCGGTGCGGTGCACCGGCGACTGCAGGCCGCGGCCGTCGAGGTAGCCGGGGAGGAACTCGTTGATCCGGATGCGTGTCCCCTGCGCCGGCGGCGGGACGGTGAGGGATCCGGCCGTGGGGTCCTCGGAGCCCGCTCCGATGTGTGCCGGGGAGGACGTCGTGACCCACACCTCGTGGAACGCGACGCCGTCCTCCTCGAATTCGCGCGTCACCGGGACAGGACCGTCGCTCACGACGACCGATGCGCCGTCGGCGTCGTGGCCGGTGACGATCCGGCGCGGGATGCGGAATCCGGACTGCGCGTGCCGAGGAGTCATGGCGCGGGGACGAGGGCGCCGAGCGCCTGGCCCATGACCCGGCCCGGGTCGGCGTCCGGGGCGCCGGGATCCAGCTCCCACTTCGCGAGGAGCATCGTCGCATCGACCACGCCCTTCACGCGCGGGATCCGCCGAGCATGGAACGCGGCCACCTGCGCCTCGAAATCGCCGTCAGCGGTGATGTGCTCGGCGAACAGCAGAGCGTCCTCGACGCACTGCGCGGCGCCCTGGGCGATGAGCGGAGGGATCGCGTGGACGGTCTCGCCGAGGGCCACCACGCGGCCCTTGTTCCACGGCCCCTCGACGAAGATCCACTCGATCTCCTGGAAGTTGAGGAAGGTGTCGGGGCCGATCGACTCGCGGAGGTAGTCGAACGGGCCGTGGAAGTTCGCCATCAGGCGCTGCACCTCCTGCCACCCCTCGAGCCCGTTGTCGGGTCGCTGCGGTGCGCACAGCACGAAGATGTAGCACTGCGTCTCGCTCACCGGGGTGTAGCCGACCTTGAACGCGCCGGCGTCGTCGAACGGGTAGGCGATCCCGCCGGTCATCTCCGGCAGTCGGGAGGTGACGGCGCGCCAGATGCCGAGGCCGCTCGGCGCCCGGTCCTCGGTGATGCCGAGCTTCGGGCGGGTCTGCGACTTGATGCCCTCCGCGACGACGACGACGTCCCACGTCTCACTCGTCCCATCAGACAGCACCGCCGTCGCGGTGTCGCCGTTGTCCTCGAAAGATGTGAGCTCGAGGCCCAGGTGGATCCGCACACCCAGCGATTCGGCCCTGCGCACCAGGATCTCGTGCAGGTCGGGCCGCAGCGCGCCGATGGTCGCGGGAAGGTCGTCGCCACCCGTGCGGGGTGTGGGCAGCTCGGCCATGACGCGGCCGTCGGCGAAGTAGAGAGTGACGGCGTTCTCGGCCTGACCCACTGCGAGCACCTCGTCGATGACGCCGAGCTCCTTGAAGACGCGCAGCGCATTGCCCTGGATCGTCAGCCCGTGGCCGACACGCGCCCAGGCCTGGGTCCGATCGACGAGTGCGACCTCGACCCCGCGCTGCGCGAGGGCGATGGCCGTCGTCAGGCCGGTGAATCCGCCGCCGACGATGAGCGCATTGCGAACCGACATCTTCGTCTCCATCCCGGGCACGCCACTCCGTTGGGCGCCTTCCGTCAGGATTCGACGTTACGGCGGCGTGACAGCCACGACCAATCGCGATCGCTGATGCCTGATATCAGCGATCAGGAATCGAGCATGCCCGCGGCGACGCATCGCGCGACGAGGTCGCGGAACCAGGCGTGGCCGGGATCGTGCGCATGCGCCCGGTGCCACCAGAGCCTCTGGATGAGTTCCGCCCGCGGGAACGGCGTAGGGGCGGAGACCGTTCCCGTGACCGCCGCACTGTCCGCGGCCAGCCGGCTCGGCACGACCCCGATGAGTGCCGTGCCGCTGACGGTCAACGGGATCGAGAGCAGGGTGGAGGTCGTGACCCGCACCCGCGGATGCAGGTCGAGCTCATGCATCCTGCGCTCGGCTGCGGTGATGTGCGCACGACCGAAGTCGCAGCGGATGAACGGGCTCGCGAGGAAGTCCTCGAGCGAGATCGTCCCTTCGGCGATCACGGGATTGTCCCGATCGGCGACCACGACGTAGTCGTCGCGGAACAGATCCATGCTGTCGACCTCGATGCCGATTCCGGGTGGCGCGACGACGAAGTCGTTCGCGAGCAGATCGCGCATCGCATCCGTAGGCGCCGCGGGCAGGCGGAGCGTGTCGAAGCGGATCCCCGGGGCCTCGGCCTGGGCGAGGGCGAGCACCGGCCCGAGCACGACGGCGCTGAAGTCGGACACCTGGATGCGGAAGGTCCGCCGGCTCGTCGCAGGGTCGAAGGGCTCGTCCTGCCCGAGCGCCTGCGCGACCAGCGGCAGGGTGAGCTGGATCTGCGGCAGGATCTGCCGCGCGAGGGGCGTCAGTTCGTAGTCCCGGCCGACGCGGACCAGCAGCTCGTCATGGAACAGGGTGCGCAGGCGCGCGAGCGCGCTCGACATCGTGGACTGGCCGCTGCCGATCCGCGCTCCGGCGCGCGTGACGTTGGCCTCCTCGAGCAGCGCGCGCAGCGCCACGAGGAGGTTGAGGTCGGTGTCTCCGCTCACCACAGATGCATGGTATCGGGCCGGGGCATGGTTCCCGGCGGGGCCGCCGACCTACGCTCGAACCGTCGTCCCGCGCATCCTGATCGCGCCCCGGACGCCGCTGACTCCCAAGAAAGGTCGACGATGACTGAGCGACTCGTCTCCCACCTGCGCTATGCCGCACTCGCCGTGCCGAACTTCGAGGTCGAGCGCGACTTCTTCGTCCGGCACTGGGGCCTCACCGAGGTCCACGCCGAGGACGGCCTCTCGTATCTCGCCGCCGAGGGCTCGACGGAGCCCTTCATCCTGCGCCTGCGCAGGGACGAGAAGCGCATCGATCTGGCCGGCTTCGGCGTCCGCACTCGCGCCGACGTCGACGCCCTCGCGGCGAAGCTGCACGCCGAGGACGTCCAGTTCATCCACGAACCGCAGGAGCTGACCGGCTTCAGTGGCGGCTACGGCTTCCGCGTCTTCGACGGCGACGGTCGCGCCCTCGAGTTCTCGACGGGCTTCGAGACCCGCGAGGCCCGCAAGATCCGTGAGCGGGAGCCGATCCCGGCGAAGCTCTCGCACCTGGTCTTCAACTCGCAGGACCTCAACAAGACGGCGCAGTGGTACGTGGACCACCTCGACTTCACGATCTCTGATTCGCTCGTGCGCCCCGACGGCACCGACATGATGCACTTCATGCGCTGCAACCCGAACCACCACTCGATCGCGGTGGCGATGGGCCCCCACCACTCGCTGCACCATCTCTCGTTCGAGATGAGGGGCATCGAGGAGTGGATGCGCGGTGCGGGCAAGATCCTCCGTTCCGGCGCCCGCATGATCTGGGGCCCCGGACGCCACAATGCGGGCGACAACACGTTCGCCTACTTCCTGGATCCGGCCGGCAACACGATCGAGTACACGACCGAGCTGTCGATGGTCGACGACGAGACCTGGGTCGCGCACCGCCACGACATCAGCCAGCTGTCCAACCAGGACCAGTGGGGCACGGCGCAGGAGATGAGCGAGCTCGTCGCGCGCGAGTCGTTCAACGACATCGACAAGGGCCTCTTCGTCGCACCGCCGGTGTGACCCCCATCCTTCGATCCGACGCATCCATCTGGGAGAAGCGATCATGACACGCATCCACTTCGCCGCCGACCACGGCGGGTACGAGCTCGGCCGTGCTCTCGAGGCACGCGCACGCGCCGCCGGCTTCGACGTCGTGTGGCACGGCGCCGACGAGCTCGACCCGGGCGACGACTATCCGGTCTTCGCCGTCCGCGTCGGGCAGTCGGTCGTCGAGGATCAGGACGCCGCGATCGACGCATTCGGCGTCCTTGTGCTCGATGAGGCCGTCGCCGGCGTCGTCGCAGCGAACAAGGTCAACGGCGCCCGCGCCATCACGAGCACGTCGCCGCGCGCGGCGGCTCACGCCCGCGGCGTGGTCGATGCGAACGTCCTGGTGCTCGAGGGCATCGCGTATGAGGAGTCGGCCTGGCTCAACGTGCACGCGTTCGTGACGGCGTCGATGCAGCAGACCGTCGAGCGCGGCCGCCAGATCCTGCAGATCGAGGAGTACGAGAACTCCGGGACGATCGAGGGATGGGCCGTCCAGCTCGAGCCGGACCAGATCGCCGTCCAGCACGAGTAACGTCGCGGACATGAGCAGAGCCGCACTGTACGACACCACCGGCGGACCCGAGGTCTTCTACATCGGCGACGTGCCGGAGCCCGAGCCCGGCCCTGGCCAGGTGGTGGTGCGGGTCCGTGCCGCCGGTCTCAACCCGGTCGACGCCAAGGTGCGCAGCGGCTTCATCCCCTCGGATGCGCCGTTCCCGCGGCGCGTGGGATCCGACCTGGCCGGCACCGTGATCGCCGTCGGCGACGGCGCGGCCTACGGGGACGGCACCCCGGTCGCCGTCGGGGACGAGGTGCTGGGGCGCGGATCCGGAGCCGTCGCCGAGCGCAGCGTGGCCGACGCGGCCGAGCTGACGATCCGACCGCCCGGTCTGCCCGTCGACGTCGCGGGTGGCCTCTGGATCGCCGGGCTCACGGCGGTCTCCTGCCTCGCGACGGTCCCGGTCGACGCCGGCGACGTCGTGCTCGTCGGCGGGAGCGCCGGAGGCGTCGGACTCGTGGCCGCGCAGCTCGCCGCCGCGACGGGCGCCCGGGTCATCGGCACCGCGAACCCACGGGATGCGGAGTTCCTCGCATCGCTCGGCATCGAGCCCGTCGCGTACGGCGAGGGCCTCGTCGACCGGCTGCCGCCCGCGGGCACGATCACCGCGGTCATCGACTGCCACGGCCGCGATGCGCTCGACGCCGGAATCGCCCTCGGCGTGCCCGTCGACCGCATGGTCGCGATCGCGGCTTACGCCGCGCTGGCGGAGCTCGGCGTGCACAATGTGGAGCGCTCAGCCCGCACGGCGAAGAACCTCGCGGCTCTCGCGGACCGCATCGCCGCAGGCGAGCTGGTGCTGCCCGTGGCACAGGCGTTCCCGCTGGAGGAGATCGTCGCCGCGTTCGAGGCACTGGAGTCGTCGCACGGGCCGGGGAAGATCGTCGTCCTCCCCTGAGCCATCCGGCCGCCCGGCGCGGCTCGGCACCGGAGTGATCCGGGAGACGCCGCGCCCGGGGTGGCGCCTCAGCCCTTCCAGACCGTCTTCAGGTTGCAGAACTCGCGGATCCCGGCGGCCGCCAGCTCGCGGCCGACCCCGGAATCCTTGACGCCGCCGAACGGCAGCTCGGGGTAGGAGGCCGTCATCCCGTTGACGAAGACGGCACCGGCGGCCAGGTTGTCGACGAACCAGTCCTCCTCCTCGGCGTCCGTCGTCCAGACCGACGAGGAGAGACCGAAGCTGGTGCCGTCGGCGATCGCCAGCGCCTCCGCCCGATCCGCCACGCGGTAGACCGTGGCGACCGGCCCGAATGCCTCCTCCAGGTGCAGACGCATCTGCGGCGTCACCCCCTCGATGACGGTCGGCTCGTAGAACCAGCCGTCCCGGTCCGGCACGAACCCGCCGGTGCGGACGACCGCGCCCTTGCCGACGGCGTCCGCCACCTGGCTCTCCAGCTCGTCGCGACCCGCCTGCGTCGCCAGCGGCCCGACATCGGTCGCCTGGTCCAGAGGATCGCCGACGGTCAGCGCCGCGACGCGCTCGGAGAAGAGACGGGTGAACTCGTCGTAGACGTCGGCGTGCACGATGAAGCGCTTCGCGGCGATGCACGACTGGCCGTTGTTCTGGTTGCGTGCGGTCACGGCCACGGACGCCGCTCGATCGACGTCGGCGCTCGGCATGACGATGAAGGGATCCGACCCGCCGAGCTCGAGGACGATGTGCTTGACCTCGGAGCCGGCGATCGCCGCGAGCGAGCGACCGGCCGCCTCGGAGCCGGTGAGCGTGGCCGCCACGACGCGCGGATCGCGCAGGACCGTCTCGACGCGGGAGGCCGGGATCAGAAGCGCGTGGAAGGATCCCTTCGGGAAGCCTGCGCGCTCGAACAGCGCGTCGAGGTAGAGGGCTGCCTGCGGCACGTTGGAGGCGTGCTTGAGAAGGCCCGTGTTGCCCGCCATGAGTGCGGGGGCGGCGAAGCGCAGCACCTGCCAGAGCGGGTAGTTCCATGGCATGACGGCGAGCACGACCCCGATCGGCGCGTAGCGCGTGCCGGCCTGCGACGCACCGACGACCGAGGGGTCGTCCAGCAGCTCCGGAGCGAGGAGGCTCTCCGCGTGGTCGGCGTAATAGCGCAGACCCTTCGCGCACTTGAGCACCTCGGCGCGCGCACTCTTGATCGGCCGCCCCATCTCGATCGTGACGATGCGGGCCAGCTGCTCGACGTCGTCCTCGAGGAGCAGTGCGGCTGCCCGCATCCACTCCGCACGCTGGGCGAAGCTCGTCGTGCGGAGCGCCGCGAAGGCCGCGTGCGCCGCGGCGATGCGGTCCTCGACCTCGGCGTCGGTATGCGGCGCGAACTCCTGCTCGGTCAGCCCGGTGGAGGGATTGATCGTCGCGATGGCCATGACGGACTCCTGTTCGGTCGTGGGGACTGTCGCGATGCTACGCGGCGGGCCGCCGCGGACCCATCACCGGAGGCGATGCCTCCCATGCTCCTGGCCCGACCCCTGTCCCGCCGATGCCACGCATGGGCGGGACAGGGTGTCGCGCGGGACCGCGCCGCCCGAGGATGGATCCGCACGAAGGAGTCCCCATGCGTTTCGTAGACCTGTCCATGCCGCTCGACGATGTGATCCCCGTCGACCCGCCGTTCCTGCGCCCGAAGATCGAGTACAAGGACCATCAGGCCGGGATCAAGGACATGGAGGCCATGTACGGCATCCACCGCGATCAGCTGCTGGACCAGCAGGGCCTGGCCGCCGAGACGGTCACCATCACGACGCACGCGGGCACGCACGTGGATGCCCCGTGGCACTATCACCCGACCATGAACAACGGCGAGCGCGCCTGGACGATCGACGAGGTGCCCCTGGACTGGTTCTTCCGGCCCGGTGTGAAACTCGACCTGCGGCACCTGCCCAACGGCCATCTCGTCACCCCGGACGACATCGACGCCGAGCTCGACCGCATCGGCTGCACCCTGCAGCCACTGGACATCGTGCTCGCCAACACGATCGCCGCCGGCGCCTACGGGAGCGACGAGTACATCGACACCGGCATCGGCTTCGGCAGGGATGCGACGCTGCATCTCACCGGCAAGGGCGTCCGGGTCGTCGGCACCGACGCGTGGGGCTGGGATCTTCCGGTCAGCATCAACCGTCGCGTGTTCGAGGAGACCGGCGACCCGTCGGTCGTGTGGGAGGGCCACAAGGCCGGCGCCGAGGTCGGCTACTGCCAGATCGAGAAGCTCCAGAACCTGGAGGAGCTGCCCGCCTTCGGCTTCACCGTCGCCTGCTTCCCCGCCAAGGTGCGGGGCGCATCGGCCGGCTGGACCCGTGCGGTCGCTCTGTTCGAAGACTGAATCCCCGAAAGGACAAAGACATGGCATTCGTCTGCAGCGCCACCTGGATCGCCAAGCCCGGAGAGGAGGAGACGGTGCGCGATGCGCTCGAGAAGCTCTCCCCCGCCTCGCGCGACGAGCCGGGCAACATCTACTACCAGGCCTATCAGGACCCGGAGGAGCCGAGCACGTTCCGCATCTTCGAGGTCTACGCCGATGAGGATGCATTCAAGGCGCACGGCACGTACCCGCACTTCGAGCAGTGGGCGCTCGGCCAGGCCATCCCGGCTCTCGAGACCCGTCAGCGCGACTTCTACCGCACTCTGGACTTCTGAGATGGCGCAGTACGCGCGCTATGTCGGGCCCAACGGCATCGTCCACACCGGACGCGTGCAGCACGGCAAGCTGCAGGACATCCCCGGAGATCCGGAGATCCTCGACCTGCTGACGATGCGGTCGGAGAAGCGACGCGACCTCGACGTGCGCGCCGGCCGCCAGCAGAAGCTGCCGATCCCGGAGGCGGCCTTCGCGGTGCCCGTGCAGCCGCGCGCGATGCGCGACTTCCTGGTGTTCGAGGCGCACATCGCGGGCATGAAGAAGAACGAGCCCGGCAACGGGACGGTGCCGCCGCAGTGGTACGACGCTCCCGCGTTCCTGTTCATGAACCCGTGGTCGGTGCTGCCGACGGGCGCCGAGATCCCGATGCCGCCGTTCACGCAGAGGCTCGATTTCGAGCTCGAGGTGGCGATGATCGTCAAGGACACGGTCCGCGACGTGCCGATCGAGGAGGCGGCCGAGCACATCGCCGGCTTCTGCATCTTCAACGACTGGAGCGCGCGCGACATCCAGGGCGAGGAGATGCGCGTCGGCCTGGGCCCCTCGAAGGGCAAGGACTTCGCGAACACTCTCGGCCCGTGGCTGACGACCCCCGACGAGCTCGAGAAGTACCGTGAGGGCGACCGCTACGCCCTCGAGATGTCCGTCGCGATCAACGGCGAGGTCGTCGGCACCGACAACCTGCGCAACATGTCGTGGTCGTTCGAGGAGATGCTCGTGCACGCCTCACGCGACGCGTGGGTCGGCCGCGGCGACGTGCTCGCCACAGGCACCGCATCGACCGGCGCGCTCTCGGAACGCTGGGCCCGCACCGGACGGCTCACGCCGCCGCCGTTGCAGGTCGGCGACGTCGTCACGATGACCGTCGAGGGCCTCGGCACGATCGAGAACCGCATCGTCGAGACCGTGAGTCCCGGGCACACCGTCCCCCGCGCCCGGCGCACCTACGGCCCCGATCGGCTCTGACCGTCTGTGCGGCCCTCGTGCATCCGGCTCCGAACGGGGAGCGCGATGGCCGCGCAGGGCGTGCGATGACCGCGTCGTATGCTGTCTGCGAACCGGAAGGACGGGCCGTGGACGATCTGCGCGGGGTGGACCTCAATCTCCTCGTCGTGCTCGACGCGGTGCTCTCCGAGCGCAGTCTCACGCGGGCCGCCGAGGTGCTGGGCACCAGCCAGCCCACGGTCAGCGGCGCGGTCGCCAAGCTGCGCACGCTGCTCGATGACCCACTGCTGGTGCGCAGCGGGCGGCTGTCCGAGCTCACGCCTCGAGCCGAGGCGCTGCAGCCGGTGGTGCGGACCGCGCTCGACGAGATCGACCGGACGCTCAACCTGCGGCCCCTGTTCGAGCCGACGACGAGCACCCGTCATTTCCGGGTGTCCGCCTCGGACTACGCGCTGTCCGTCATGACCGCGCCGCTGCTCGCCGTCCTCGAGGAGGCGGCGCCGCTGGTGAGCATTGACTTCAGCCCGCTCTCCCACGTCGGCCCGGTGGATCTGCTGCGCGACGACGTCGTCGTGGCGTCTGCCGCGCGCGGCGTGCCCGGCAAGCATCTCGCCCTGTTCTCCGACACGATCGTCTGCATCGTGCGTCAGGGCCATCCCGCTCTGATCGATGGCTCACTGAGCCTGGACAGCCTCTCGTCCCTCCCCTTCGTGCAGGTGGCGTTCGGCGACGGCATCGTCATGTACGCGGACGAAACGCTCGCCGCGGCGGGCGTGGCCCCGCGCATCGCCAGGACCGTTCCCGGATTCCTCCCCGTGCCCTTCACCGTCGCCGGATCCGACATGTACGGATTCGTCCCGGAGCGCGTCGCGGACCGGTACGCCGACGCGCTCGGACTCCAGGTGGCGCAGATCCCCGTGACGCCTCCCGTCCTCGTGGAGGCGGCGTTCTGGCACCCCTCCCGCAACGACGACCCGGCCCTGCGATGGCTCGTCTCGATCCTGCGCGAGGTGGCGGAACGCGTCGAGTTCGCCGACGAGGATCACCCGCCCGTCTGATCGGAGCGGACGGCCCGCGCCGGCCGGGTGATCTCGGTCGGGCGGGCGTCCGCTCTGCCGAGTGCGCCTACCTGGCTCCTCGGATCGGCAGGATGAGGGCTGCGCCGATCAGACCGGCGATCGCGCCGGCGAGGAACAGGGCCGGGAAGTTCTGCGGGTGTCCGGCGGATGCACCGATCGCCAGAAGCACCGGTGCCACAGCCGGGACGATCGACTGCGGGAGCGTGCTCGCGAGACCCATGATGCCCATGTCCTTCGCGATGTTGTGGCGGTCGGGCAGGACCTCGCTCACGAGTGCCAGGTCGACGGCCATGTAGACGCCCTGGCCCAGGCCGATGATGCCCATCGCCACGAGGAACATCGGGTAGGACGTCGCGAAGGTGACGACGACCAGGCCGATCGCGAACACCAGCGCGGCCACGATGACGAAGGGCTTGCGCCGGCCGACCCGATCCGAGACCTTGCTCGCGATCGGGGCGAAGATCAATGCCATGACCGTCAGCACGAGCGTCGACAGGAAGACCGCCGTGGACACGGTCTCGATCGAGAAGTGCAACGCGATGATGAGGTAGAACGCCTGGTACGCCTGCACCGCCGCAATGCCGAAGAAGATGAGCAGACGGCTCCACCATGCCCAGCCGTACGAGGGGTGCTTGACCGGGTTGACCCAGAAGGTGCCGAAGAAGTCGCGCGCGGCGAACGCCGGCACCTCGGCTTTGGTGATGGGCCGATCGGGCAGCCGCAGTGCGAGCAGGACCACCGCGATGACCCCGATCGCCGCAGGGATGAGGAACTGCGCGAGAAGACTCCCGGATACGAGCTGCGCGAGGAAGAGCCCGACGACGGCGCCGACTGGAAGGCTCAGCCCGATGACCGCGGAGGCAGGTCCACGACGGTCGGGCGAGTACTGGTCCGCGAGGACCGCGGTGCAGGCGACGGTCACCGCGGCGACACCGAGGAACGTCAGCACGTTGCCGAGGATCAGGAGGCCGAGCGCACCCGCCGAATAGGTCAGCGGGGCGCCGACCGCCATCAGGACGGCGCCGGTGATCAGGAGCGGGCGGCGACGCCCGAGCCGGGTCGTGAGTCGGTCGCTGATCCGGCCGAGGACCGGCGCGGCGAGGAGGGAGACGATCCCGCTGATCGCCATGACGATCGACAGCAGCGTCGTGGCGTTGCCGTGGTCGATCGCCTCCGCCTTCAGCGAGAGCGTGAGCACCGCCGGCACGAGCTGCGCCATGCCCGCGCCGATCGCGGCGAAGCCGAGGAAGAAGAGGAGTCCACGGCGAGGGTTCGGCCAGTCCTGGCCCGTGGTGTCGACGTCGTGGGTCGTGCTGGTCGAGGTCATGAGGCTTCCTTGCCTTGATGTTCGGGCCGTGATGACCGGGCGCTCGGGTTGCCCGGTCATCGACTTTCTACCAACTGCGCGGGACGGCTCCTATGGGCTGCGACGATTCAACCCATCGCGCAGTCCGATGAGTGGGCGCGAGCGGCTCAGCCGCGGCCGTGGAGGCCGTACGGGTTCAGCAGCGCTTCACGGATCTCGTCCGGCACGCCCTCCTCGGTCGCGCTCGGGCCGTCGGCGGCGGGGAACGACTCCGTCATCGACATCGGCATCGCACCGTTGCGATAGAAGTTGTTGGAGCCCAGCGACGGCGTCCACGTGTTCGGCTGCCAATCGGGCACGTAGTTGCGGTAGCCGCCTGTGTTGAGCTCGATGCGCAGGCTCGACGGTTCGCGGTAATAGAGGAAGTTCTGCTCGCCGATGCCGTGGATCGACGGGCCGTATTCGATCGGGACATCGTGCTCCATGAGCGTGTCGGCGGCGATCAGCAGCTCCTCGCGGGTGTCCACCCAGAACGCGTAGTGGTTGACGCGGCCCGCGCGGGTGGATCCGTCGAGCACGACGCCCAGGTCGTGCGACTTCTCGTTCGTGGTGAGCACCGAGAACACGGAGATGGGCGCCTCGTCCAGCAGCGTGCGGGCCATGATCCGGAACCCCAGCACGTCGTTGTACCAGGCGGCGAACGCGTCGACGTCGCTCGCGGCGATCGTGACGTGGTCGAGCTGGCGCGGAGCGCCGGCCACGGTGCTGCGCTTCTCGGGCCGGTCCGGATAGATCGACGCCGTATGCCCCGGTGCGTCATGCCGGGTGACGTCCCAGTGCAGCGTCATCGTGTGCCCCCACGGGCCGGTGAACCGGTAGGCGCGTCCGATGGCGTGGACGTCGACCCACTCCCCCTGCACCCCTGCGGCCTCGATCCGCGACACGGCCTCGTCGAGCGCTTCGGGGCTCGAGGTGCGCCAGGCCATGGTGTCCAGCGACGGCTCCTCGCCCGGCAGGACGACGACCGAGTAGGCGTAGTAGTCGCCCCAGCAGCGCAGGTACACGGCGCCGTCGATGCGGTCCACCACCGTGAGACCCACCCGCTCGACGTAGAAGGCGACCGAGGCCTCCACATCAGGCGAGGTGATCGCCACATAGGAGAGGTGGGACAGGAGCTTGATCATCATCGATCCTTTCGCGGACGGTCATCGGCCACTTCCACGATCGGCGCTGCAGCGATATCAGGGAAGAGCGGGTTCCCTATCCGCGGCATCACCGGAGCTTATGCGCCGAGGAGCACCGCGGCGACGACCTCGTCGGACAACAGGTCCTGCAGATCCGCGCTTCCCTGGTCCGCGCTCACGGCCCGGCGGAGCACCGCCCGGGCGGCGGATTCGAAGCGCTGGGGCAACGCGACCCGTCCGTCCGCCGTCGCGTGCTCGACGTGTTCGAGGCCCGCGAACGGGTCGATCACCAGGTCGGTGGTCGTGCTGCCGATCGCCGTCACGCGCAGGTGAGACGAGTGCCCTTCGGCGAGCACGGTGATGTTGATCGACACAGGCACCTCACCGGCGGTCCCGGTCGCGATCAGGAATGCCCGGGTGCGCGTCGCGGCCCCGGGTTCGACGCGTCCGCCGAACACGCGTGCCCAGCCGACGGCGTCGCGCAGCGCCGCGTGGACACCCTCGGGCGCCGCGGCGGCTTCGATCACGATGAGGTGCGGAGCGGCCCTGCCCGGGGCATCGATCGCCAGGCGGAGCGACTCGGGCAGCAGCGGCCGCTCGACCAGGACCGGGATTCCGATCTCGAGCGCTTTCGCGCTCGACGGATCCGGATCCGCGATGATCACGGCTCGCGCGCCCGCCTCCGTCGCCTCCGTCACCGCAACGCACCAGTCCCCCTCGCCCGCGACGACGACGATCGCCCCCGCACGATCCTCGGCGAGGCGCGTGGACACCGGCAACTCCGCCACCGCGTTCCGGTAGCTCGCCGGGCCGACGACGACCGGCACCCTCTCGTCGCTCATGCCGTCTCCGCTCGGATCGCGGCGGCGGCCTCGTCCGCGACACGCAGGGTGTAGCGGGCATCGGCGAGGATGTCGTCGTACTCCACTGATTCGGTGCCGCGCACGAGCGCCGCGAATGCGCGCCACGCGGACTCGTACCCGTCCTCGGCATCACGCCGGTATCGCGTGACGCGCCCGCCGCCATGTCGAACCGTGATCGCGGCGCTCCCCGCGTGCACGAACGCCGGAGGGAAGTCGACGTCGACGCGATCATGCGCGCCCGCGACGGACAGGCGCCAGAGCGCATCCGGCCCGTCGGGCTGCATGAGCGCCGTCATCGTGACGCCGACCCCGCTCGCGACATAACCGATCGCGAAGCCGACCGGGGCGAGAGCACGGGCGAAGACCAGCCGCTCGAAGTCGGGCGCGAGGTCACGCAGAGCCGGCAGGTCGTGCACGGCGAGACCGGTGAGGAGGCTGCGGACCACGGATGCCGCCACGCCGGGATCGGTGAGATCCGGCGCACCGCCACGCGGTGTGAGGAACGGACCTCCTTCGGCGACGAGCTCGTGGTACCGGCCGTTGGGCGGGAGCGCGGCGGTGACACCGATGGTGCGGACGCGCTCGCCCTGCCGGAGGAGGTGATGCTTCGCCCTGCCCCAGGCGGCGTCGAACAGGTGGTTCGTGCCCACCATCAGCACGGCGCCGGCCGAGCGGCACGCTTCGACCGCCTGCTCGGCATCCTCGATCGAGGTCGCCAGCGGCTTCTCGCAATAGATCGCCCGCGCGCCCGCGGCCACGGCCGCACCGATCTGCCTGGTGTGCTCGGACGGCGGCGTGCAGATCGCCACGACATCGACCTCGGGGTCGGCGAGCAGCTCGTCCTCGCCCGTCGACCAGCGCAGACCGTGCCGTTCGGCCAGCGCTCTGGCGCGGCCACTGCCGCCATCCGCGACATGCACGGCCCGGAACTCCTCGGGCAGGCGCGCGAGGGTCGGGAGATGAAGCGCCGCCGCGCCTGGACCGGCACCCAGCACACCGACACCCAGAGTCATCGGATCCCCTCACTTTTGCCTTAATTATGCCTAAGCTCGGATCAATCCGTCGATAGTTGATCGAAATCCGTCCTCTGAGGGGTCGAGTTGTGTAAAAATCAACCATGGTCAGGGAGTCAGCGCTGCGCTTCGGCGCACAGACGGACGAGGTGACGAGCCTCCTGCGGATCGTCAACATGGTGCGGAGCGGGGAGGCATCGACGCGTCCCGAGATCGGTCGACTCACCGGCCTGGGGCGCGGCGTCGTCACCCAGCGCGTGGAAGCCGCGATCGACATGGGTTTCCTCGAAGACGGAGCCTTCGGCCCGTCCTCGGGCGGACGCGCACCACGCACGCTCGGGTTCCGGTCGGATCGCGGATTCATCGCGGTCTGCGCGATCGGCGCCCTGCACATCCACGTGGGACTCGCCTCACTCGACGGCGAGATCGTCGCGCAGGACCATCGGGCCTGGGACATCGCCCGCGGTCCGGCTGAGACTCTCGAGGCGACGATCGCCATGGTCGAGGCTCTCCTCGCGGCGGCCGACGGACGACCGGTCTGGGCGGTGACGGTGGGCGTGCCCGGCCCTGTGGACTTCGCGTCGGGCACCGTCGTCGCCCCGCCGATCATGCCGGGATGGAACGGCTTCGACGTCCGCCGCCGCTTCGAGCAGCATTTCCAGACGCCGGTCTGGGTCGACAACGACGTGAACATCCTGGCGCTCGCCGAGCGCGTCCACCGCAAGGACGACGCCGTCGACCTCATCTATCTGAAGGTCGGCACGGGGATCGGCGCAGGGCTCCTCTCCCGTGGCACCCTGCATCGGGGCGCCAACGGCGCCGCCGGCGACATCGGGCACGTCCGCGTGGGTGATTCCGAGGTCGTCTGCCGCTGCGGCAAGATCGGCTGCCTCGAGGCCGAAGCGGGCGGCTGGGCGCTCGTGCGGGATGCCGAACAAGCGATCGCCGACGGCGGCGTCGGCGCACTCAAGACGCATCACGACGCCGGCACACCGCTCACCCCTGAGATCATCGCCGTCTCTGCGCGCGACGGCGATGCACTGGCGATCTCTCTCGTGCAGCGTTCGGCCCGACTCGTGGGCGAATCCATCGCGGCGCTGGTCAACATGTTCAACCCGGCCGTGATCGTGATCGGCGGCGCGATGGCGGGCGCCGGGGAGATCTACCTGGCCGGGGTGCGACAGCGGGTGTACGAGCTCTCGCTCCCCCTCGCGACACGAGACCTCGCCATCCAGTCGTCAAACAACGACGCGACCGAGCCGCTGTCGGGCGGCGCCGAACTCGCGATCGACCAGCTGTTCGATGCGACGTTCCCACGCTGGTTCGCGTCGGGTCAGCCGACGATCGAGAGTGTGCGCGGGAGCTGACGCCTTGGCGACCGCGCGGAGAGGCTGCGGATCCAGGGTTCTCCGCCAGGCTGGAGACCCGCTCCCCCTTCTTCCTATTCTGTTCCTAAGTGTGTAGGTTGTGATCTTAAGCGCGGATCACAAGGGAGACTGCATGCTGCCGATCCTGCGCGACGATGCGCTGGCCTCGACCGATGACGGATTCGCGCTGCGGCTGTGCCTGCCGTGGATCCGCGCGCTGCCGCTGTCCTCGGTCACGGAGCTCGTCGTCGTGATCGACGGCGAGCCCGTCGAGGTGATCGCGTCGCTCGACGGGCGCATGGTCCCGGTCGAGCGCCTCTCGGACGAGCGCGGCTGGTGGTTCGTGCAGGACCGTCTCACGCTCGGAAGCGAACGGATCCTCTCCCCTGGCGTGCACGACGTATCGGTGTCCTTCCGCCTCCTCATCCCCTACCTCGCGGCGGGGGCCGACGCGCCGCTCGTCCTCCCTTTCCGCGCCGAGGCGACGCTCGCCCTCGACGCGGCGCACGCGGTGCCCGCGCACGCCGAGCCCCGGGCGATCCCACCCGAGGCGGGGGCTCGGTCGCTCGGGGCGGGCATCGGCGTGGATGTGGCGCAGCCGTCAGCGCTGCCGGAGGGCTGGCGACTCGGCGCGAGCTCCTTCAACTGGACCCCCGACGTCATCACGGCCGATCGACCCGCTTCGGAGGTCGCCGTCGGGATCGTCGCGGGCGGCGTCGCCGACGTCATCGAGGTCGAACTCGGACAGCTGTGGCGGTCGTTCCCCGCCCCCTCCGATGCCGAGGGCGACGCTCTGCGCGTCGCCCTTGCCGCTGTCGGCGGATCCGTGAGCATCGTCGGGGCCAGCATCGACGACTGGCACGCCGTGCGGGATCGGCGTACCGACGAGGAGCGATTCGCCTTCCTCCTCCCGCAGCTGCGGGCTGCGCACCGCCTGGGCGCGCGAGGCGTGCGCCTGCCGATCGGGCAGGCGGGCCCCGAGCTGCTGCGGCGCGTGCAGCCGCTCCTCGAGGACCTCGGCCTCGTGCTGTACGAGGAGGTGCAGGGGCATCAGGCACCGCAGAACCCCTCCGTCGCGGACGCGTATGAGACCATCGCCGGGCTCGATGACCCCCGGATCCGCCTGCTCGTGGACATCAGCATGCTGATGCCCGCACTCCCGGTCAGCTACCTGACGCTGCTCCGCGAGAGCGGCGTGCCGGCATCCCTCGTCGACGAGCTGGAGCGCGACTGGCGCTCGCCCGGGGTCGACGCCGGGATCATGGAGCTCCTGCGGTCGGGCGGTGTCCCGCCCGCCGTGCACACCGCGTACATGAACCTGCTCGTGCGGTTCGGGCGCTCGGATGCGTCGGATCTGCGGGACGTCCTCCCGCTGACAGGAGCGTTCCATCTCAAGTTCTGGGATCTCGACGACCGCGACGATCGCGTCTCCGCGCCTATCCGGGAACTCGGCACCCTGCTGGCGCAGCACGGCTGGGGCGGCACGCTCACGAGCGAGTGGGGAGGGCACGAGTGGCTGGAGGGCTTCGACGCCACGGACACCACGCGAGCGCACCTGCAGCTCGCCCGCACCGCACTCGCCGAGGGGTATCAGCGGGGCTGCAGACCCGCAGCCCGATAGATGTCGTCGACGACGCGCATCGTGCCGACGCCGCGATCGGCGTCGAGGATGCTGGGGCTGCCGTCGCGCAGCACCGCGACGAGGTGCTCCAGCTGGCGCGCGTAGCTGTTCTCGCCGTCCGTGGCCTGCTCGTCGATCAGGACGTCGTCGCCGGCGGTGACGCGCAGCGTCGCGCCCCACTGGGGCACAATGACGCTCGTCGCCTCGAGGTGGGCTGCAGAGCCCGCGATCCGCAGCCGCATCGCGCCCTGGTCATCGCCGAGGAAGGATGACCGCAGCTGCACGGGTGCGCCGGACGGCAGCCTCAGCGCGGCATCGGTCTGCAGGTCGATCCGCGGATCATCGTCGTAGAGCACCGCCGTCGCGGATTCGACCGTCGGCTCACCCCAGGCGGCGCGGATGAGGTCGGCCGCGTAGCAGCCGACGTCCATGACGGCGCCGCCGCCCAGATCTCCGTCGAGACGGATGTTGCCGGGCTTCACGACGAAGTGCGGGATGCTGAAGTCGAAGTCCACCCGTTCGATGTCGCCGAGCACCCCCGACGAGATGACCTCGAGCAGCCGCTGCGTGAAGGAGTGGAGTCGGTAGTGGAAGCCCACGAACGCACGGCGGCCGGTCGCCACGGCCGCCGCCGCGATGGCTGCAGCGGTCGTCCCGTTCACCGACAGCGGCTTCTCGCACAGGACGTGCTTCCCGGCCTCCAGTGCGCGCACGCCCCACGCGGCATGCACGATCGGCGGGAGCGCGAGATAGACGAGGTCGATGTCCGGATCGGACAGGATCGCCTCGTAGTCGCCGTGCTTCGGCAGATCCAGACGCTCGGCGAATGCCTGCGCCCGTTCCGGATCCCGCGCGCCGATGCCGACGACGCGCGCGCCCTCGACGTCCCTCGCGGGCTCGACCAACGCCCGCTCGGCGATGCTGCCGGCGCCCAGGATGCCGATCCGCAGTTCCCCCGTCATGCCCTCATCCCTCGTGGTTGTAGTACGGCCAGGGCAGGAAGCGGCGCTCGCCGCGCCGATCGGGTCCGTCCAGCGTGACCTCGCCCACCGCTGCCCATTCGACACCGCGCGGGAACATCCGGATGAACTCGATCCGGCGGAACGTGTCGATGTCGTGCCCGATCGTGATCGTGAAGGAGCGGCCGGCGCCGTACTCGTTGATCCACGCGATGGGCTGATCGGTGTTCATTCCGTTGAGCTCGGCGATGCCGCCCTCCGGAATCTCGACCGGGTAGTGCGACATCGGCCACACGGGAGCCTTTTCGTAGGCTTCGAGGTCGTCGAACGTCGTCAGCAGCACCCTGGCGCCGTCGTACAGGTCGACGCCGGTGAGGATGTCGTCGCCGGTCACGGTCCAGCGAGCGCTGATCCCCTCCGTGATCGGATGCCTCGGCTCGACGGTGTCGAGCTGCGCCTCGCCCCACGGACGGGGCCGCAGGCCGGTCTCGTAGGCGCTCAGCTTCGCGCCGCGCATGACGTTGTACTCCTCGGGGTATCCCCAGCGATCCTCCTGCGCGGCGGATCCGTGGAACCACACGATGCCCTTGCCCTCGTCGTGCACGAAGCGCAGGATCGCAGCATCCGTCTCGGCTCCGAATCCGACAGCTTTCTCGAAGAAGCCGTCGCGACCCTCGAACACGACGATCAGCACGTCGTACCTGTCGATGATGTCGGCGCCGAGTCCCCGCGGATCCTCGACGACGCGCACCCTGAAGCGCCCGGTGTCCTCCAGGAGCGTCGTGATCCACTCGTTGTGCTTGCGGAAGCTGCGGAACTCGTTGTCATGCTCACGGGTCATGTGACCCGAAAGGATCAGGACGTTCAACACATCGGGCATGTCAGACTGCTCCCGTTCTCACTGCAGCGCCGCCGCTCCCGACGATCGGTTTCCACAGCTCCTGCGGAGCCTCGAGCTCTACGAGGAACACCGACTGCGGTGCGAGGTCGAGGTCGAGCTGGATGTCGCCCGCGTCGGATACCTGTGCTTCGTGAGGGCCGTCGACCGCTCCCGTCATCGAGGTGCGCGTGACGCTCACCATTCGCCCGGCCCAAGGGAGGTTGCGGATGTCGATGCGGGCGGATGTCACTCCCGCCGACGCCAGTTCAGGACGTTGGGGCGGCAGGGTGAGTCCGAGCTCGACGCGCTGCCCGCCGATCGGGATGCGGAATGTGAAGCGATCTTCCGCCCGTTCGATGAGCGCCACGTCGGGGGCGACGAAGTTGGCCACGAGCACACGCACCACATCTCCGTCGCGACCGGCCGCACAGGCGAGACCCGATTCATCCCCGCCGGCGACGGCGAGGCGGCGCCCCGTGAGTGCTCGTCCGGCGAGGGCGAGCGCGCGGGACCGCTCGTCGGGACCGTCGTCCGCCGTTCCGACCCCGCCCGGATCGACGAAGCCGTAGTGCGGATCACGCCCGCTGTCGGCCCGGAAGAAGAACGCGTGGTCGATGACGGTGTCCTGCAGGTAGATCGCCGTCGCCGCCTGGAACGCGCCCTTCTCCGCCGCCGGCGCGGAGCTGCTGGGAACGGCGAGATAGTTCCAATAGCAGAGCGTCAGTTCGGTGTCGGTGAAGCCCTGGCGGTCGAGCAGTGCACGCAGTTCGGCGGACACGCAGCGGTAGTCGAGGGGGTCGCGACTGCCGTCCGTGAACCAGAGGAAGGAGAAGAAGTCCAGCGGCAGCTCGTTCTCGCGCACGAAGTCGAGGAAGCCCTCCCGGTACGGCGCATCGGCCTCGAGGGGGAAGGCGACGGCCGGGCCCCCGATCGTCAGTGACGGGTCGACACGGCGCACCGCCGCGCAGAACGCCCGGTACATCGCGTAGAACTCCTCGGGGTGCCCCTCGAAGTGCAGCGGTCCGAGGTCGGGCTGATCCCCGAACTCGTAGATGTGGATGGGCTTCGACGGTCCGCCCGCCCACCCCTGCGCGTAGTGACGCACGATGTGCTCGACGACGCGGCCGTACAGGTCGACGTCGAACGCGGGAAGTTTGTTGGAGGGTATCGAACTGGCCACGGTGAACATGACCTCGGCGCCGATCGAGTGGACGGCCTCCACCCAGGCATCCGTCGCCGCGAAGTTGTAGCTCGCGGGATCCTCGACGGGCGCATCCCAGTCGGGGAACAGGCTCGTCGGGTTGTTGCGCGTGTCGAGCCGTGAGACCCAGTCGAACGACCGCACGACGGTGACCCCCGCTTCGCGCCAGAGGGGCGTCATGTCCGGGAACTGCGGGTAGCCGTCGACCGGCCCGGGGATCCCCCCGACTCCGTTGAGCGGCCGGAAGGCGCTCTCGTCGCCGGCGTCGACCACGAGCAATCGGGTGGGGGACGCTGACGCGGCAGCGCCGGCGGGGGACGATTCGTCCGTTCGTGACACGAGCATGTCCTTCACAGTGAGGGGATTCGGCCGGTCAATAGGGCATGCGCAGGAGACGGTTCGCGTATTCGTTCGCGATCGGCTCGTCGTGGCGGAGGTGCTCGATGCGAGCACGGTACGCCTCCGGCGTCACCGAGTCGAACTCCTCGAGCATCGACTCGATCGAGCGGTCGTGGACCGCGCGAACGCGCGGCAGGCGGCGTTTCATGACGTTGAGCTGCGCATCGAGCAGGGACTGATCCTTGGCGAGTTCCTGAGCGAGGACGACCCCGTCCTCGATGCTCATGGCCGCTCCCGACCCGAGGTACGGGGTCATCGTGTGTGCGGCGTCGCCCATGATCATCACGCGGCCGCGGAACCACGGGTACGGCACCCACACAGTGGAGTAGGGCGTGTAGGCGATGTTGTCGGCGTGACGCACGTCGTCCAGCGCGTCAGCCAGGAACTCGGATCCTCCGGTGAGGGCGACCGCACGATCGTGCATGATCTGGGCCATCTTCTCCGAGTCGTACCGCGGACGCCCCTCCTCGGCCACCGTGAGGACCATGTACATGGTGTCCTCTGACAGCGGCGTGAGCATGATCTTGCCGCCATAGCCCTGGCAGATGATCGGCTGCATGATCTTGCGCCGGTTCGGAAGCCCCGCACGCCACGCCACACCACCCACCGGGCGGGGCGCGTACTTCTCGCCGAAGTAGTCCCGGCGGATCTGCGAGTGGATGCCGTCGAAACCCAGGACGAGGTCGTAGTCGCCCTGGTCGCCGCTGCTGAAGGTGACCCGGGCCTTGTGATCGTCCTGGGCCAGATCCGCGACGGTCGTGCTCAGACGGAAGGTGCAGCCGTTGTCGAGGGCGTGCTGCGCGGCCAGCTCGAGGAAGGCGACCCGCGACATCGTCACGCAGCCGGGGAGGCCCTCGTCCTGCGAGCCGTAGCTCATGGTGCTCAGCAGGTTTCCGTCGGAGTCGTAGTTGTCGATCCCGGGCGCGGGGTGGCCGATCTCGAGGCACTTCTCCAGCAGGCCGATGTCGCGCACCGCCCGGAGGCCGTTGATGCGGAGGCCGAAGCCGACGCCGGCCATGCTGATCTCGGGCTTGTCGTCGATGACCTCGACCCGCGCACCGATCCGGGCCAGCGCCGAGGCGGTCGTCAAACCGCCGATACCGGCACCGACGATCAGGATCTTCAGCGGCTCTGCCATGGCATGCTCCTTTCTGAGAGATGTCCGGGCGCCTCGATCGCGTCGATGATCGGCGCCATGACGCGGTCTCCGGCTACTTCGTCGAGAAGGCGGCGTCGAAGGCGGCGGCGGGCGGGGTGATCGCGTTGAGCTCGCGGACGAACGCGATCGCCTCGGGGGCGCCCTGGAGGCGGTCCATGCCGGCGTCTTCCCACTCGACCGAGGTCGGACCGGCGTAGCCGATGAAGTTCAGCGCCCGGAAGATCGGCTCCCAGGGCACCTCGCCGTGGGCGGTCGACACGAACGTCCACCCGCGGCGCGGGTTGTTCCACGGCAGGTGAGAGCCGAGCACCCCGTTGCGGCCGTCGAGGTTGGTCACCGACTCCTTCACGTGCACGTGGAAGATGTGGTCGGCGAAGTCCAGGATGAACGCCACCGGATCCAGTTGCTGCCACATGAAGTGCGACGGGTCGAAGTTGATGCCGAAGCTGGGTCGGTGCCCGATCGCGTCCAGGGTCGCCTTCGCGGTCCAGTAGTCGTAGGCGATCTCGGACGGGTGCACCTCGAGCGCGAACCGCACCCCGACCTCCTCGAACACGTCGAGGATGGGGTGGAACCGGTCGGCGAAGTCCTGGTACCCGGCGGCGATCCACTCATCCGACGCCGGCGGGAACATCGCCACGGCCTTCCAGATGCGGGATCCGGTGAACCCGGTGACCGTCTTCACACCGAGCTTCGCGGCGAACCGGGCGGTGTCCTTCAGCTCCTCGGCCGCGCGCTGTCGCACGCCCTCCGGGTCGCCATCGCCCCATACCCGGTCGTTCAGGATGTCGCGGTGCCGTTCGTCGATCGGGTCGTCGCACACCGCCTGACCTGCGAGGTGGTTCGAGATCGTCCATACCTGGAGGTTGTTCTTCGCGAGGATGTCCTTCCGGGACTGCACGTACTCGGCGTCGTCCCACCGGGACACATCGATGTGATCGCCCCAGCAGGCGATCTCGAGGCCGTCATAGCCCCATTCGCCTGCGAGACGGGCCACCTCCTCGAACGGCAGGTCGGCCCACTGGCCGGTGAACAGCGTGATCGGACGTGTCATTGCTTCTCCTCGGTGGTGGTCGTCGTCTTTTCGTGCCGCTGAGATGCTCAGCGATCGGCGGAAGCGGTTGCGGGTACGCGCACGGGCACCCATGCCGACTCCTGCGCCGCGCTCTCCTCGACAGCGGAGAGGACGCGCTGCACACTCAGTCCCTCCGCGAAGGACGGGTGCGGCGGGGTGCCATCGTGGATCGCCGTGACGAGATCCACGACCTGGTGCGTGAAGCCGTGCTCGTAGCCCAGCATGTGGCCGGCGGGCCACCACGCGGCGACATACGGATGCGCCGTGTCGGTGACGAGGATCTTCGTGAAGCCCTGCCGGTCGGCCGGCGCGGTGCGGTCGTAGAACTGCAGGCTGTTCAGGTCCTCCAGGTCGAACGCGAGCGCACCCTTGTCACCGGACACCTCGATCGTCAGCGCGTTCTTGCGGCCGGTGGCGAACCGGGTCGCCTCGAAGGAGACGAGCGCCCCGTTCGAGAGCCGACCGGTGAAGATCGCGGCGTCGTCGACCGTGACCTCGCCGTAGCCCTCGCCCGCCGTGCCGGCGCCCTTCGACAGGCTCAGGGACCGCGTCGGGTCGGCGCCCAGGAGCGGGCGCCGCTTCACGATCGTCTCCACCGTGCCGGACACCGCATCCACGGTCTGGCCGGTGACGAACTGGGTCATGTCGACGATGTGCGCGCCGATGTCGCCGAGCGCGCCCGAGCCGGCGTGCTCCTTCTGCAGCCGCCACGCGAGCGGCGTCTCCGGGTCGACGAGCCAGTCCTGCCGGTAAGCGGCCCGCACCTGCTGCACCTGACCGACCATGCCCCGCGCGATGAGGTCGCGCAGGAACGCGACCGCCGGCACGCGCCGGTAGGTGAAGCCCACCATGGCTCGCGCGCCGCCTGCGGCCGCGCGCTCCGCGGCGGCCGCCATCGCCTCGGCCTCCTCGACGGAGTTCGCCAGCGGCTTCTCGCAGAGCACGTGCTTGCCGGCGTCCAGCGCCGCGATCGCGATCTCGGCGTGCGAGTCGCCCGGGGTGACGATGTCGACGATGTCGATGTCGTCCCGCGCGATGACCTCGCGCCAGTCCGTCGCCGACTCCGCCCAGCCCCAGTGCGCCGCAGCCTGGGCGACGGCATCGGCATTGCGACCGACGAGAACGGCCATCTCGACATCCTCGGGCAGGTCGAACACGTGCGGCGCCTGCCGCCAGCCCACCGAATGTGCGGCGCCCATGAAGCCGTAGCCGATCATCGCGACGCGAAGGGTCATGACAGCACGACCTCGCGCTCGACCGGGACGCGGTTGGTCACGTAGCGGCCGGGGCCGCCGTCCTGACCGGGCATGATCTGCATGTAGAGCAGACGCATCGTGAGGACGACCTCGACGGTCAGCTTCGCGCCCACGGCCGGCGCCTCGTCCAGGAGGATGACGACATCCGGGCGGTCGGCGACGAACCAGAGGGTGTCCCACTGCTCGGGAAGCTCCTCGATCCGGTACGAGCGCCCGCCCAGCTCGAACCGCAGGCGGTCGCGGGAGACGGGCGTGCCGTTGATAGTCGCGTCGACGCCGTCCACGGCGGAGAGCCAGAGGCTGCGGTACCAGGGCAGCTGGACCGAGACGGCGATGCCGTCCTCCCGGCGGGTGACGTCCTTCTCGGAGAAGAGGGAGTTGTGGGTGGCCATGGCGCTTCCTTACGCGAAGGTGTCGGTGAACGTATCGTGCGGCACGGGCGGAACGGGCTCGAGTTTCTGCACGGTCTGCGGACTATAGGGATGGTTCGTGCTCGGGACCGGCTCGTCGGCCGACGGCATGAACACCGGCTTGCCGTCATCGCCGAAGTACATCAGGTCGAGATCGAACGCACCCTGGTTCTTCAACCCGAAGCTCACCCAGTTCTCCTCGAAGGGAGCGCGGGCCAGCTCGTAGCAGCGGAATTTCCAGAACTTCCACTCGCCGTCCTGTTTGAGGAAGTCGATGGCGTACTTGCACCACACCCAGTGCGCCCAGACCTTCTTGCCGAGCACCTCCTGCGGGGAGTACATGTCGGGGAACGCCTCGGCGACCGCGGGGTCGGTGAGGCCCGACTCGGTGCCGGCCATCAGCCACACGCCCTTCGCGGTCCGGCCGTCGGCCGCGACCTCGATGACGGGAGTGGTCGTTGCGTGCAGGATGAGCTTGCCCGCAGGCCTCGGACGGCCCCGGTGGTACTGGGTCACGCTCTCCCACGTCGTGTACTGCCCGGCGTTGGTGTAGCGGGCGCGGATCCCCTCTGTGCCCTCCTTCACCCACAGCGGGATGATCTGCTCGTCCTGGAACGCGTTGTGCAGATGCATGTACCGGTTGAAGAGGTTCTCGACCTGCCCGCGGTCCTCTGCGCGCTGCGCGAGGACCGTCGCCGCGGCGACCTGCTCGCGCAGCGAAGCGATCTCGGCGGCGAGCTCGGCGACGGACGGCTCGGGGATCGTGGCGTCAGACATTCGCCGGCTCCTTCGCTGCGACGGTCTCCTCGATCGCACGACGCATGAGCGCGTGCTGCTTCTTCACGAGGTCGATCGGATCCGCCTCACCGAGATCCTGGAACGCATGCCCCTCCCACTCGCTGGAGAGGAAGCCGCGATAGCCGCCCTCGACGAACTGCCGCACGATGCGCGGGATGTCCATCGCCGGCTCCTCGCCGTTCGCGTCGAGTCCAAAGAACTTCGCGTGCACGTGGAAGGTCTGCGGCATGATGTCGAGCCATTCCTCGGGCGCCACGAGTCCGTGCATGTTGAACGCGAGCCGGGTGAACGGGCCGAACCGCAGGAAGTCGACGCCCTCTCCGGAGAGGTAGTCCTCGAACTCCTGGTTGCGCACGTGCATGGGAGTCGGCTCGTGCCAGATGTCCTCCATGACGGGGAAGTACTTCGGATCCATGCCCATCGCCTCCAGCTGCGCGAGCAGCGTCGGCGACAGGCTGTGCATCGTCGACGAGAAGTCGGCGGTGAAGCCGAGCCGCTCGCTGCCCAGCTCGGCGTAGAGCTCGCGGATCTGCTGCACCTTCGGGCTGTTCGGGCCCTCGGGGGCGTGGATCTCGTAGGCGAGTCGCTGGTCGTACTTCTCCGCGAGCGGGAGCAGACTGCGCAGCAGCTCTTTGCCCGCCGACCGGATGACGACGGTGCGGAACCCGAGGGTGTTCGCCGTCTTCAGCTGCCGTGCGAAGAAATCGTGCTCCTCGTCCGGCGTCATGTCGCGATCCTTGCGCCGGCCCATGTCGAGGTTCGTGCCCACCGCGCTCGGCTCCAGGTCGTACTTCTCCAGCGAGTCGAACCACATCGTGATGAAGGCGCGGTCGACGTCGGGGTAGGTGCGCAGCAGCTGCGCGATGTTGAACTCGACGCCGGGTCCGATGCCGTTCTCGGCGACGGATGCGATGAGCGTCTCGGGCGTGTACAGCCCGGCGGCGAACTCGCTCGTCATCGAATAGAGGGTGGTGCCGAGCTCGATGCCGGTCCCGGCGATCCCGGTCCCTGTCGAAAGGGTCATGCGCGTACTCCTTCCGTGTCGGGCAACCAGGCCGCCAGTTGGGTGCGCGCCTCTGCGGCATCCGTCACCATGCGACTGCCGGCATCCTGCGCCGCGGAACGCTGCACCCTCTGCTCGCCCGCGATGATCTCGAACGGCGACTGCCAGTGATTCCAGTGCCAGCCCTCGTACTCGCTCGAGATCGCGCCGTTGTAGCCGTTCTCGACGAGGAGGCGCACGAGGTCGCGCACCGGCACGGACGGCTCTTCGCCGTGCTCGTCGATGCCGAAGAACTTGCCGTGCACGTGCGTGATCCACGGGATGATCTCGAGCCAGTCATCGACGCGCGCCGGCCCGAACAGACCGGTGCCGTTGATCCCGAAGTCGATGCCGAGGTCGGGGCGCCCGTTCTGGGCGGCGAGGCCGATGAACGAGCCCATGCGCTGGGCGTGATCCTGCTGATCCTTCGGCGGACCCTGCTCGTAGTAGGAGTTCCACAGGTCGACGACCTTGCCCAGCAGATCCTCCGTCGCGCCGCGGCGGCGGTAGGCCTCGAGCAGCGACGGGGCGAAGCCGACCGTCGTGGCCCCCCAGTCCATCGTGAAGCCGAGGAAGGGCGACCCGACCTTCTCGTACCGATCCCGCAGAGCCAGGATCCGCGGATGCGAGGCGTACTGATCGGCGTGCACCTCCAGCGCCAGGGTGACGCCGTACTGCTCGGCCACCGGCGCCAGCGCCTCCATCGAGTCGGGCTCGATGGAGATCTGCACGCGCGCGATGGGGAAGCCGAGCTTCGCCGCGGCCTCGATCTGGCGGCGCATGTACTCGATGAGCTCGTCCTGGTTCAGGAGGCGATCACGGTGGATGCCGATGTCGGCGTTGATCGCGAGCGAGGTCGTGACCAGACCGGTCTCGGCGACGAGGTCGCGGAACCAGCCCGCGTAGGCGTCGTCGATCTGCGGGAAGCCGCGGAAGCTGGAGAATCCGATGATCTCCAGTCCCGGGCCGTAGCCCTCGGCGGCGACCTTGCGGATGAGGCCCTCGAGGTCGTACTCGCGACCGTGGAAGGCGCGGGTGAAGCTGTACAGCGTCACGCCCTGGATGGGCGAACCGAGCGAGGTCATGCCGCCACCGCCTTCATGTTCTTGGTGTCGTGTTCCTCGATGTGGAGCACCTCGTTCTCGCCGATCACGATGTACGGGATGTACAGCGTCAGGTCGACGCTGACTTCGTGCTCGGCGCCGTCGTCCACCGGCAGGTCTCCGGAGAGGACGGCGGAGTCCATCGGGAACCACCACTCATCCACGTCGTCGACCATCTCCGCGAAGGTGCGCGTGCGGCCGTTCATCTCCCAGCGCAGGGAGCCGGCGGGCGCGGCCACGCCGTCGATCGTCAGGCCGGCGCCGGCGATGCAGGATGCCGGAAGGGCCCGGTACCAGGGAATGCGCACCTCGACGGCGGCGCGGGAGCCGTCCGTCCGGAGCGTTCCCTGCTCGATGATGCGATCGGGGATCACAAGTCCTCCTTGACTTAAATCTTGTTCCTACAGTCTAATGTCGTTTTTTAACATAAGGCAAGCACTTCGACGCCTGACATCAGCCGTTCAACGATCGGGTGCGGCGAGTTCCTGAGCGATGCGGCGGGCGCCACGGACCGCGAGCGCCACCGACGTGAGCGTCGGGTTGCAGGCCGTCGCCGTCGGGATGACGCCGTTGCCCGCCACGAAGACGCCGGGTGCCGACCACACTTCGCTGTCCGGCCCGCACACGCTCGTGCCGTCGTCCGTCGCCCCCATCCGCACGCTGCCCTGGTAGTGCAGGGAGGCGCCGAGGGGCATCGTGAACGGGCGCTCGTCGATGGGCTCGCCCACCGCCTTCCCGAGGCGCACGATCTCGGCACGGGCACGGTCGAGCACCTCGTGGTCGCGCTCGGTGAGGCGGTAGTGCAGGCTCATTGCCGGCATGCCGTAGGCGTCCGTCGCGTCGTCGGAGAACTCGACGCGGTCCTCCCACTGGAGATCCTTCGCCGTGAACAGACCGAGTCCGACGATCGTGCCGGGGACGGCCGGGTCGTCCTCGGCCAGCGGGACAGGCGAAGCGTCCAGCTGCATGATCTGGCCGTGCCATGGCTCGGCGTCGGTGAACGGCACCCAGCTGACGCCGCTCTGCTCGCTGAGGGCGCCGGCGACGATGTCGTGCTCGTCGGACTGCCCGGCGGGGCCGCCGGCGGACGAGGCCTCGGCAGGTGCGGAGTCCCGGATGCGCGAGGCGAAGACGACCTGCGACTGGTCGTTCAGCATGCGGCCGAGCGCCGCGGGCCTGATGCCGGAGGCGAAGAGCACCTGCGGGGTGCGCAGGGCGTCCGCGGCGACGACGACGTATCGCGCCCGCACCTCGTGCGCCTCGCCGGTGCGCTGATCGCGCACCTCGACGCCCGCCGCGCGCCCCTCTTCGAGCAGCACCTGGGTCACCAGGGAGTCGTCGAGGAGAAGGAAGTTCGGGTTCGCCCGCGTGACGTCGCCGAAGACGACATCGGATCCCGACCACACCAGGCGGCCGTCCTCGCGCCGGTGCACGGCGAGCGGCATCCGCTGAACCCGCCGGTCCGCGGCTCTGCCGTCATCGACGGCGGCGGCGAGCCGGTCGCGGACGAGCTCGGTGAAAGGCGCACCGTCGAAGGCGTGCGTCGTGACGCCGAGCAGCCGGTCGCCCTCGTCGAGCAACTCGTCGAGATCGTCGAGGAACGCGATGCGCTCGCTCTCGCCGGGCCGCGGGCACGCACCGGTCCAGTGCGCTCCCATGCCGCCGACGTTGCTCGAGAAGGCCGCGACCGGAAGGCCGTCCTCGCCGGGGAACGCGTACCCCTCGTCGAGCAGGTACGTGCCGGGCCGGGCCATCCGGTCCCCCGACTTGACCGCACCGGGCCCGTTCACCGTGGCGGCGCCGGCGCCGGGGCCCTGCGACTTGTTCTGCGCCCCGGCGCGGGTCTCGGCATCCTCGATGTTCTTCACATGGGAGCCCGGCGGATCCGAGACGGTCGGGCCGACCTCGAACATCGCGACGACCGCATGCGGTGCCTCCTCACTGAGGATGCGCGCGTAGGCGGCACCGGTGGGACCGCTGCCGACGATGGCGACGTCGACGGCGTCCGGGTAGCGGCTCATGCGGACGCCGCCAGTTCGCGGATGAGGGCGACGGATGCCGCCGACTCCTGCGTCGGGTAGTACTCGAGCCCGATCGGACCGTCGTACCCCGACGCGCGCAGGATCCGCAGCCGCTCGGCCCAGTCGAGATCGCCCGAGCCCGGCTCCCCGCGGCCGGGCGCGTCCGCCAGTTGGACGTACGCGATGAGCTCGCCGGCGCCGGCGAGCTCCGCGGCCATGTCCTCACCCTCGACGGCCGAGTGGTAGATGTCGTAGAGCACCCCGAAGAACGGCGAGTCGACCCCGCGGGCGACGTACACCGCCTCCGCCGTCCGGTCGAGCAGCGAGCCGGGGTGGTCGACGCGGACGTTCACGGGCTCGAGGGCGAGCGTGATGCCGGACCCGTCGATCTGCGCGATGGCCTTCTGATAGATCTCGATGAGCTTGTCGAGCTGCACCTGGCGCTTCCAGCCGCCGAAGCCCGTGCCGCTGCCGACGACGATGCGGGGGCAGCCGAGGTCCTGCGCGATCGCGACGCCGTCGTCGAGCTTGCGATAGAACTCGGAGTGGTCCCACGGAGGGATCATGAACTGCGTGCGCGGCTCGGAGAGTTGAGCGGTGAGCTTCGTGCCGGTCTCCTCGAGGGCGGCCTTCAGCGCGGCGAGGTCCTTCGGCGTCGCGGGGGCGTCGACGCCGGTCGGCCCCCACATCTCGACGGACGTGAAGCCGGCGGCGGCCGCCGCACGCACGCGGTCGTGATAGTCGCCTGCCTCGGTGAAGAGCAGTTCGATGTTGGGTGCGAGCTCGTACATGATGCGTCTTTCTGGTCGGTCCCGGTGGTTCGACAGGCTCACCAACCGGTGGGAGTCTTCAGAACATGGGGTGGTCGTGGGCGGCATGCGCGGGAACCTGCTGCAGCACGTCCCAGTGCTCGACGATCCGGCCGTCCTCGAATCGGTAGATGTCCGCGACCGCGGCGTCGGGCACGCCGGGTCGGGAAGCTCTCACATGCACCATCGCCAGATCGCCGTCGACGAGGATCCGCTGGATCTCGAAACGCGCGTCCGGGGATCCGTCGAACTTCGGCGTCAGCATCTCGACCGCGGCGACGGGGCCGTCGGCGATCGTCGGGTTGTGCTGGACGTAGTCGTCCGAGACCAGCAGGGCGAAGGCATCCGCCACCCGCTTCCGCGTGTAGAAGAGGTCGCAGAACTGCTCGAATGCGGCGCGGTTGTCCGTCATTCTGCGGCTCCCGTCAGCGGGGCGATGGTCACGGGCCCGAGCAGGCCGGTCGGATCCTGCTGCGCGAAGGCGGAGAAGAAGTCGGGCTGGGCCTTCACGAGGGTGTTCACGACCTCGATCTCGAGCGCGTTCTCGGTCTGCAGCACGCCGTCGGGCACGTCGAAGAGGTACGGCGGCGCCACGCGCATGCCGAGCTCCACGCCGTTGAGGCGCACGCGGGCGAGCTCGTGGACAGCGCCGAGATCCAGACGCGCAGGACCCGATCCATCGACGGAGAAGGATGCGGTGTATCGCAGCGTTCCGCTGAACCTCGGAAGCAGATCCGGCCGATCGAGAGGCACGAGCTCGTCGAGCTCGCGCCAGGGTGTGAAGTCCGGGTACTGCGCCGCCGTGGCCGTCGACACGGTCCAGACGGGGGCGAGCGATCGCGGCTCCCCGGCGACGACGGCGGGAGCGACGGGCAGCCCGTCCCAGGCCTCCGCGTCGCCGACGATCACGACGACCGCCTCACCGGGGGCGAGATCGATGTCGACGGTGGTCCCGCCAGGTCGAGTGCGATACGCGCCGGCGGTGAGCCTCCCGGAGAAGGCGTCGAAGGCCACGGCCGCGCCCTCGCGCGGCACCGTGATCGCGGCACGAACCTGCTCGCGGACCGACTCGTTCACGAGCATCACGACGTCGGCGGGCCCGTGGTCGATGCGCAGCGCCCGCAGCGACGGCGCCCGCACCGAGACGCGCACAGCGCGTTCGCTCATGCCCGAGACGGCACCCGCCAGTTCTGCGAGTGACACCGCGCGGAAACGCCGGCGCAGCGCATCCGGATCCGGATCCGCACCCGCACTCGCACCTTCCGCACCGACGACCTCGGGCACGGCGTCGACGAAGACGACCGGCACCCCGGCGTCATCGAACCGGAGGAGTTCGGCCGCGATCGACGCGGGCAGGAAGGCCGATCCGGGCACCACGAGGGCGTCGTACCGCTCGGCGCCCACCCGCAGCGCAGGGCCGTCCACCTCCGCGTCCGCGAGTGCGTCACCCGGAAGCACGTCCGCATCCAGCTGGGCCTCCATGAGCGCCCGGAGAGGATGCTCGAAGGGCTGCGCCTCGCCGAGCCACTCGGCATCCGCGTGGTAGAGCACGGCGAACGGAGCGATATGCGCGCCGCCCTGCAGCAGGTGGCTGAGGCGGTTGGTGTATCCGCTCAGAACGTGCTGGAACCGGTACTGCGGGTTCTCGCCGCGGGCGTAGAAATGCGGCGGACAATCCAGGTCCGGGAACGGCGCGGGCGAGAAGGCGTGCGGCACGATGTGCGTCACACCGCGGACCAGCAGATGGTTCGTCAGCCACGTGAACAGGCGCAGCCCGGCGTACCAGCCGTAGGCGCCGATGGTCTCGCACATCGAACGGCCATGTTTCAGGGCGTCGAGGTGCGCCGCAGAGGAGGCGAGCTTCGCCAGCCCGAAGTGGAAGAAGTCGCCGTCCGCCGCCCCGGACATGTTCCCGAACGGCCCATGCGCGAATCCGGGCACCACCTGTCCGCCGATGATGTCGACGCCGGACATGTCCTGCCCTGCCATCGCGCGGAAGTAGTGCCCCGCACCGGGACCGAGCCGCGCGTGCGCGCCGTTGTCCTCGATGACGTGCCCGATGTACTCGACGCCGTGCGCCCGGCACCACGCACCCAGCCGGCGGCCGAAATGATCGGAGTACAGGCGGCTGACGATGTCCATGAACGCGTATCGGACCGGACGCTCGGCGCCCTGCCCGGGTGCCCACAGCAGCGGCAGCCGCAGCAGCGCGTCGCCGCCGAGCGCGTCGTCGAGGAGCGGGAGGATCCGGTCGTTCCAGGGCAGCGGCACGGGCCGGCCGAGTTGCGAGGCGAAGTCGAAGGTGTCGGGGTCGTTGTAGAGGCCCGGCTCGTCGCTGAAGAACCCCGCGATGGTGTCGCCGAAATCGTCGGCGTACCGCGCGTGGATGCGCTCGTACACGGTGTCGATGAGCAGCTGCGTGGAGTCGGGGTTGAGGTAGTCGATGTGGTCGGCGTGCGGAGCGCTGCCGCCGTCGGCGGTCACGGAGAGGAAGAACACGCGCCACCACCCGTCCGGGACGTCCCAGTGGATGACGCCGTCCAGGATCCGGTCGGTGAGGTCGATCGGCTCGCCCACGAGCTCGTCCGAATCCTCGGCGCGCGGGTAGGCGATCACGCGCAGCAGCGTCCCGGGATCCTGTGCCGCGGCGGGACCCCAGAACTGCCGCCGCTCGACGAGGAACGAGGCGCCGACGGCGGGGCCGACGGCGTCCGTGTGCCGTTCGACGAGGAACCGGCGACGCAGCTCCGCGGGGGCCGCCACGACGGCGCCGCCCGCGTGGCCGGTGGGGAAGGTGTCGTCGTCGAAGAACCACACGGTCATGTCGCGGCGACGGGCGATCTCGAGGACCGCGTCGACGTCACGCCACCAGCCGTCCTCCAGGAACTCGGGATGCGGACGGGCCTCGAGGATGACCGCGCCGATCCCGGCATCCGCGATCCGCTCCATCTCCTCACGGACGACCTCGATCGGGCCGCCCTTCTGCCAGAAAAGCGGCATGATCGCGTTCGGGACGTCTCCGGTGACGGCCTCTCGCAGGCGTTCGAGGGTCATCGTGCTGCCTCCAGACGCAGACGTGCCGTGCGCTCGGTCGTGCCGTCCCCCACTGTGATCGTGAAGTCCCCCGGCTCGAGCGCACGCGTCGATCCATCGGCCCAGAAGCCGAGATCCTCGGCCACGAGCCGGAGCTCGACGCGCTCGGCGGCACCCGCGGCGAGCGCGAGGCGGCGGAACCCGCGCAGGCGCCGGACCGGCTGCGTGAGCGATGCGACCTCGTCGGTGACGAACAGCATGACCACCGCGTCACCGCCGCGGGCGCCCGTGTTGCGGACGGTCACGGAGACGGCGATCTGCACGTCGTCGGTTGTCGTGCTCTCCGGCGAGACGGTGAGATCTTCGAGAGCGAAGGTCGTGTAGCTCAGCCCGTGGCCGAAGTCGAAGCGCGGGCCCAGAGGCAGGTCGAGGAACTTCGAGGTGTAGTAGTCGTCCGTGTTGTTCGGGCCGGCGAACTCGGCGACGTCGCCGACCAGCATCGCGCCGTCGAGGCGGGGTGGTCGCCCGGTGCGCTCGTGGTCGTAGTGGATCGGTACCTGGCCCACGGCACGCGGGAAGGTCATCGGCACACGGCCGGCGGGATCGCCCCGTCCGGACAGGGCAGCCGCGATGGCGGCGGGCGCCTCGGTGCCGAGGTGCCAGACGCATAGCAGCGCGTCGACCCGCTCGACCCAGTCCTCGACCACGAGCGGACGGCCGGTCGCGAGCACCACCGCGATGCGGGCGCCCGCATCGGCGAGGGCGTGGATGAGGCGACGCTGGGCGGCGGGGAGCGTGATGTCGGAGCGCGAGCTCGCCTCCCCGGAGATCCGGCTGGGCTCTCCGACGGCGAGCACCACGAGGTCCGCGTCCGCCGCACGCGTCACGGCCTCGGCGATCTCCGCGTCGGTCACCTCGAAGAAACCGGATCCCTCGGCGACATCCCACGCAACGCCCGGGAGCTCGGCCGCGAGGGCGTCCGCCAGCGTCTCACGGGCGGGGGTGGCGAACACCTGCACCCACGCGCCCAGGTGATCGAGGCTGCGAGCGTACGGCCCTGCCAGCAGGATCCGCCCCGTCACGGGCAGCGGAAGTGCACCGTCGTTCGTCAAGAGCACGACCGACCGCTCGGCGGCGGTCCGCGCCAGCGCGCGGTGGGCGTCGGTCGTCCTGATCACCGCCGCCGTGTCCACGTAGGGGCTCTCGAACAGCCCGAGATGCTCTTTGACCGTCAGCACCCGGCGGACGGCGTCATCGACGCGCGTCGCCGAGACATCGTCCGGCGTCAGCAGCGCGACGCCCTCCGCGTCCACGAGCAGCGTGCCGCCTATGACGATGTCGACACCGGCCTCGAGCGCCATCGCGATCGCCGCGCGCTCGTCGCTCGCGACGCCGTGGTCGACGAGCTGCGCCACTCCTTCGGCGTCTCCGACCACCACGCCCTCGAAACCCCACTCCTGCTTGAGCACGCCCGTGAGCAGGGCCCGATGCGCGTGCATCGGGTGCCCGTTGAGCGCGTTGAAGGAGGCCATGACCGAGAGCGCGCCCTGCGTCACCGCGACCCGGAAGGGCTCGAGGTACGTTTCGCGCAGTCGGCGCTCGGAGACGTCGGTGGTGTTGTAGTCGCGCCCCGCCTCGGCCGCGCCGTAGGCGACGAAATGCTTGAGGCACGCGGCGACGCCGGCCTCCTGATACGCCTCGGTCTTCGCCGCCGCGAAGACCGAGGCGAGGTGCACGTCCTCGCCGAAGCCTTCGACCACACGCCCCCACCGGGGATCCCGGGTGATGTCGACCATGGGAGAGAAGGTCCAGTTGACGCCGTTCGAGCGGGCTTCGACGGCCGACACGCGCGCATCGCTCCGTGCGACCTGCGGATCGAAGCTCGCCGCCTGGGCGAGCGGAGTGGGGAAGATCGTGAACTGCCCGTGCAGGATGTCGAGGCCGATGAGCAGCGGGACCCCGAGCTCCGTCTTCTCGACGGCGATCTTCTGCAGCGCGTTGGTCTCCTCCGCGCTCGGCGGCCAGAATGTGGCGCCGAGACCGCGGCGCACCAGCTCGGCACGCTCGGCCGCGTCCCGTCGCCAGACGATCTGCAGCTGCAGGAGCTTCTGCTCCCAGGTCATGCGCGCGAGCAGGTCCTCCACCAGGGCGCTCACGATGCGCTCCGCCCGGTCAGGGACCGGTAGCGGAAGCGCCGGAACACGACGTCGCCGGTGCCGGCGGAGAAGAGTGCGGGACGCAGGCTCTTCAGGTCGTTCACCGTCGCCGAGTGCGCACCCGAGGTGTCGTACCGCACCCCGTGCCGCTGCCACTCGCGATCCGGCCGGCGGTGCCACCCGGTGACGATGTGGTGGTCGTTGCGCAGCCGGAGCTGGATCGTCCGCCCCGACTCGACGGGCTCGGACCAATGGGTGCGGATGCCGCCGGCGTAGCTCTGCATCGCCTCGCCGTCCCAGCCCATGCCGTAGAACAGTCGGTCGTTGAAGTAGAGGAGCAGGCCGCCGAGGGCGTCGCCCGAGATCTCGAGCTCCACCTCGACCTCGTACGCGCGATCCATGGACCACGTGGTCAGCGGCGAGGAGTCGGCGGGTCCGAGACCTTTGCCGGTGAGCGCGAGCCCGTCCCCGAACACGGCGCGCGACTGCTCGTGCGGCCCGGGGTTGTCGAAGACCCAGCGCTCCCCCCAGGCGGAGGTGGCGAAGTCGTCGCAGGGCGCGGGCACCGCCGTCGGCTCCGCCCCCAGCCGGGGAAGCGGCAGGGGCGCGCCGAGGTCGCGCGCCCGCGCGACCGGCCATCCGTCCTCGGTCCACTCGATCGGCTCGAGCAGCGCCTGCCGCCCCAGCGTGCGGTAGCCGTTCTCGTAGCCGTGCGACACCATGAACCACGCGCCGTCGGGCCCTTCGAGGATCGTCGCGTGCCCGCGCGACCACCATGCCTCGGCAGCGTCGGCGGTGCGGGCGACCGGGTTGTACGGCGAGTTCTGCCACGGCCCGAGGACGGAGCGGGAGCGCGCCACGATCACCATGTGCCCCGTGGCGGGCCCGCCGGTGCCGCCGACCGCGCTCACCAGGTAGAACCACTCCTCACGACGGAAGAACTTCGGACCCTCGAGCGCGTACGCCTCGGTGATCCACTCGTCCGGGTAGCGCCAGCCGTCGTACGCCGCCTCCAGCGGCGTGAGCGCGGTCAGGCCGTCGCGAGACAGTCGGCAGCGCCGGATGCCGTTCACGAACAGGTAGCGCTCGCCGTCCTCGCCGAGGACGTGGCCGGGGTCGATCGCCCCGGAGATCCCGGTCCAGGTCGGCGCGCTCCACGGCCCTTCCGGGCTGTCCGCGTGGATGACCCACACCTGGGCGGAGTCGATCGCGGCCGACCAGGAGCTCGGGATGAAGGGGATGTAGATGTAGAAGCGCCCGTCATGCTCGATGAGGTCGGGGGCGAAGACGGTGCTCAGCGGCGCGTCCAGGGCGCAGGTGACGAACGTCCAGTTCACGAGATCCGGCGAGCGCCAGATCGTGAGCCCGGGCGACGCGTCGAACGACGAGTGCGTCAGGTAGTAGTCGTCGCCGACGCGGAGCACGGACGGATCCGGCCGGTCGCCCGGCAGCACGGGGTTGCGGAAGCGTCCGTCCCCGAGGTCAGGGGCGGAGCGAGTGGTGTCGGTCATTCCGGGTCAGCCCTTGAGCCCGCCGGCGTAGCCCTGGATGAACTTCTTCTGCGCGAAGGCGTAGAACGCGAGGATCGGGATCATCGAGATGATGACGATCGCGAAGATCAGGTTCCACTGGGACACGAGCGAGCCGACGTAGCTGTACATCACGACGGGAAGCGTCTGCCAGGGGGTGCCGTTCAGGAAGATCAGCGAGGTGAAGAAGTCGTTCCAGACGATCAGGCCGGCGAGGATCGAGACCGTGCCGGTCGCGGGCGACATGAGCGGGAACACGATGCGCCAGAACACCTGGTAGCGGTTGGCGCCGTCGATGACGGCCGCCTCCTCGTACTCGAGGGTCAGGTTGCGGAAGAAGTTGGCGTAGAGGAACACCGAGAGCGGCAGCAGCATCCCGGTGTAGATGAGAACCATGCCCCAGGGGTTGCCCACCAGTCCCACGTTGCGCGCGCCGATGTACAGCGGCAGGGTGCCCAACTGGGTGGGCAGGATGATCGCGACGAGGAACAGGTAGAACGAGCGGCGGCTCCACCGGCTGGTGGATCGGGCGATGCCGTAGGCGGCGAGCGAGCCGAGGAAGACGAGCAGCAGGATGGTGCCGGCAGTGATGACGACGCTGGAGAGCAGGCCGGCCCAGATGTTGCCCGAGGAGCTGGAGGACGGCGACAGCAGCTGCACGAAGTTGTCGATCGTGGGCTGGGTGGGCGGGGCGACGGCGGCGGTGTTCAGGATCTGCGGCAGGGTCTTGAACGATCCCATCAGCAGGATCCAGAACGGCAGCAGCAGGATCGCCGTGGCGAGGATCGTGATGATCTCGACGGTCAGGGTCTTCTTGGTGTAGCGGAACATTTCTCACGCCTCCTTCTGCGAGCGGTCACGCGTCGCATACTGCTGGCCGACCGAGAACACCATGATCAGCAGGCTCAGAACCAGGGCGAGAGCGGCTCCGAACCCGAACTGCTGGTAGGTGAACGCCTCGTTGTAGACCTCGAGGGCGAGGGTCTGGGTGGCTCCGGCAGGCCCGCCGTTGGTGAGGGCGACGACCTGATCGAACACGCGCAGGCCCTGGATCAGAGTCAGGGTCGTCGCGATCGCGACCGAGGGCTGGATCATCGGGAGCACCACGAACCGGAAGCGGCGGAACGCTCCGGCCCCGTCGATGGCGGCGGCCTCCTCCATCTCCACGGGCACCGTGGCGAGGCCCGCGAGATAGGTGACCATGATGAAGCCGATGTTCTGCCAGACGAGGACCACCAGCACGCACCAGATCGCGAGCGTGGGGCTGGCGAGCCAGTTCTGCTTCGCCATCCCGAGCGCATGGACGAACTGGTTCAGGGGGCCGTTGTAGTCGAAGATGAACTTCCAGATGTAAGAGACCGCGATCGGGCTCACCACGACCGGCATGAACACCAGGGTGCGCAGCAGGTAGCGGGTCTTCAGGCCGCGGTTCAGCGCCAGCGCGAACAGCAGACCCAGGATGTTCGTGAAGACGAGGAACCCGATGGCGAGGAACAGGGTGTTCCACAGCGAGCCGACCAGCTCCGGGGTCTGGAAGATCTTGACGAAGTTCGCCAGACCGACGAAGCTCCAGTCCCCCACGCCCGACCAGTTCGTGAAGGCGTAGAAGCCGCCCGCCACTGTGGATGCGTAGATCACGACCAGCACGAGCACGAACGCGGGCAGCGCCCACCACCACGATCCGAGCCGCACGTGGTACGACGCCGTCCGCGGACCGCGGGCCCTTCGGCGTGCGCCGACCGTGGTCAGCACCTCGGTCTCGGTCACCATCTGAGTCACCATCGCCTCATTCCTTCTTCCGGCAGACGCGACCGGCCGGACTTCCGGCCGGTCGCGTCTGGCATCCGGTTCAACCCCAGTCGGAGTCCATCTGCTTGAGCACCTGGTCGACGGTCATCTGACCCGTCAGGATGCCCTGAACACCGCTGCCCAGGTCGGCGTACACCTTGGCGTTCGACCAGCCCGTGGGCGGGTAGCCGCGCACGGTGTCGCTCGCGAGGAGGTCCTTGACCGTCTCGTACTGCGGCAGCAGCGTCGTCGAGCTGCTCACGTTGACCGGAATGGTGCCGATCAGTGACGAGTACGCCTTCTGCCCGTCGTCCGACACGATGTACTTCAGGAAGTCTGCGGCGAGCTTGGGGCTCTTCGTCTTCGCGCTCGCGGAGACACTCTGGTCGGCGCTGAGCGAGAGGTAGGTCTTGGTCCCGTCGGGGGCCGCGACCGGCTGGACGACGAGTTTCACGTGACCGCCGGCAGCGTCCATGATCTGCTTCGCCGCGCCGCTCGGGGCGAAGAAGCCGAGGATGTTGCCCTGCGAGGCGCCGTTGGTCAGCGCATCGAATCCGGCGCTCTCCGCACCGTCCTGGAAGCACTTGGCATCGTAGAGCTTCTTGATCGACTCCAGCGCCGTGTGCCAGCCCTTCGTGCCCGCGAACGTCACCTTGCCCGCCGCGCGCTTCGTGTTCCAGTCCTTGTCCGCGCCGTACACCGTCGAGGTCGCGAGACCGACCGCCAGGAACGCCGTGTTCGGGGGCGCCGCCCCGGCCAGGCCGTAAATGGACTTGCCCTGCGACCGGGCCGTCGCGCACTGCGAGATGATGTCGTCCAGGCTCGTGGAGGCATCGACGTTCACTCCGACCGACTTCGCCAGGTCGTCGTTCCAGATGACGCCGTTGGCCTGCGAGCCCAGTGGCACGCCATAGGCCTTGCCGTTGTAGACCCAGAGGTCCTTCTGGGACTCCGGCAGGCTCTTCAGCACGTCGTCGGGCAGCGCGAGCACGAGTCCGGCCTTCGCCCACGGGATGATCGAGTTCGCCTGGCCGGTGCCGCCCGCCGTGTTGAACACGTCCGTCGGGTTGCCGCCCTGCACGCGGGTGGCGATGGCACTCGCGTAGCTCTCGGAGGGCAGGTTCGACGTGGTGACCGTGACGCCCTTGTTCGCCTTCTGGAAGTCGTTGGCGAGGGCCGTGTACGCCGCCTTGTCCTGGTCGTTCGTCGCGCCGAACGCGTACGTGATGGTCTGCGGCTCAGGTCCGCTGGCCGTGGTGCCGCCGGAGCAGCCGGCGAGGATGAGTGCTCCCACGGCGAGCGGGGCGGCGAACAGGCCGATCCGCATCCGCGAGCGGAGATGCTGTGTCATGTCCAGTCCTTCTGACGTCGTTGTCGATCCGGCCTTCGGGTTTCCGGGGCTGTTGCCAGTATCACCGGGATGCGCCGAAAACACACATAAGGATTGTCGATACCAGACATAACCTTGGATGCGCCATCCCCCGATGCGCAGGCCGCGATTCCGCGGACGCAGGGATCCGGGTCGACGATGGGAACGCTGCGGCTCATCAGCGGCGCTGATACAGTGTTGGCACCAGCGACCCACCCGAAGGATCACGCCGACGTGACCGATCACCTGCTGCTGTCCCGCCTCGACTTGAACCTCCTCGTCTCGCTCGACGCCCTGCTCACCGAGCGCAGCGTGACGCGCGCCGCCGAGCGGCTGCACCTCAGCCAGCCCGCGCTGAGCGCCTCACTCTCACGCCTGCGCATGCACTTCGACGACCCGATCCTCGCGCGCCGCGGCAACACCTACGAGCTCACGCCGCTGGCGCTCCGCCTCGCCGATCACACCACGACCGCTCTCGAAGCCGCGCGACGCGTCTTCGAGAGCCAGGCGACGTGGGATCCTGCAGAGTCGGTGCGCGAATTCTCGATCTACAGCTCCGATTACGCCGCCACGACGGTGGGCCGAGTGGTGTCCGAACTCGCGGCCCAGCGCGCACCCGGCGTGCACTTCCGGTTCATGCTGCACAACCCGTCTGTGGTCGAGGACGCCGCGAACCGCCTGCGCTCGGTCGACGGCATGGTCATCCCGCACGGCTTCCTCAACGACCTTCCCTACGCCGACGTGTGGCGCGACCAGTGGGTCGCGATCGTCGCCGGATCCAACGACGGGGTCGCCGACGAGCTCACGCGAGAAGACATGCTCCGCCTGCCCTGGGTCATGAACTATCAGACCCGGTCGGCGTTCACCTCGGCCGAACGGCAGGTTCAGCAGCTCGGCATCGAACCCAGGGTCGAAGTGGTGGTCGAGAGCTTCCTCGCCATTCCGCACTTCATCGCGGGCACCTCCCGGGTCGCCATCATCCACTCGGCACTCGTACCGATCGCGCAGCGCGCGGCGGACGTACGGGTCGTCGGCCTCCCGTTCGCGCCGACGCCCCTCGTCAACGCCCTGTGGTGGCATCCCGTGCACAGCCACGACCCCGAGCACACCTGGATGAGGTCTCTGTTCGAGGAGGCGGGCCGCATCGTCGAGGCGGGCGAGCACGCCTGAGGGCCGACCGGACGACCGCGGGACGACATTCGCCGCTCCGCTCGCCGTTCCGTTCGAGCGGGTCACGGGCGAGTGCCCGCGTCCGAGTCGGACGGCAGGACGTCGCCATCGGACTGCGCGATCACAGGCATCGCGCGCGCCGCTGTCCCCAGAACTGTAAAGCTCTTATATTTCCCTTCGAGAAGCACTCGAGGAGGAGAGCGATGAACATGTCGGAACAGCCGATCGTCGTGCTGGGCGGAGGCCCCGCGGGGATGGCCGCAGCGCTGGGGCTCACCAAGGCCGGCCACTCGGCGGTCGTCTACGAGCGATACCCCGAGGCCCGCCCCGCGGGAAACATCCTGAATCTGTGGCCGCCGCCCATCAAGGCGCTGCAGGAGATGGGCGTGGACACGACGGACCTCGGCGCTGCGTGCCACTCGACGTTCCGGAACGCGGCGGGGCACGTGCGCGCGGACATCGAGATCCCGGACGAGGTCGTCGAGCGCTACGGCGGCGGATTCATCGGGATGCTGCGCCCCGACCTCTACCGGCGCATGCTGGACGCCCTCCCCGACGGCATGCTGCATGTGCACACCGAGGTCGTCGCGATCGCCGACCGGGGCGATCACGTCGAGCTGACCCTGAAGGACGGCTCGACGGTCCGCACGCCGCTCCTCGTAGGTGCCGACGGCATCGACTCGACGGTGCGCGCGCACCTGTGGGGCTCCTCGCCCAAACGGGAGCACCGACTGCAGATCATCGGCGGCTACACGTTCGCCGATGTGCCCGGCACCGAGCAGGGCGAGGCGATCATCGCCCACAACCGCACGGTGCAGGGCTCCTACACGTCGATCCGCAGCGACGGCCGCGATGGATTCCAGTGGTGGACGCTGGAGGCCTGCGATCCTGACGCACCCGCTCCTGCCGACCTGCACGCCCATGCTCTCCGGCTCGCGCAGGGCTTCGGGCCCCTCCCGGGCCTCGTCGCCGCGACGACGGAAGACCACGTCCAGCGCTGGGTCATCCGCGACCGGAAGCCGCTGAAGCAGTGGTCGAAGGGCCGGATCACGCTCGCCGGCGATGCTGCGCACGCGACCTCGCCCTACGCCGCCTACGGAGCGGGCATGTCCATCGGCGACGGGTACTTCCTGGGGCAGCTGCTCGCCGGCGCCGACCTTGCCGACAGCACCGCGGTGGCGGCCGCGCTGCAGGAGTACGACCGGCTGCGCATCCCGCACACGACCGCACAGGTGCAGCAGGCCTATATCCTCGGTCGCATGTTCCACCACGCCCCTGCGATCCTGCGACCGCTGCGCGATGCCGTGCTCGATCACACGCTGCTGCTGCAGAAGCAGGTCGGCCGGCGCAGCCCGCGCGAGATCGTGGCCCAGCTCGACGAGATGGGCACCGGGATCCCGAGCCGCGACCGATGACATCGGCGTCCCGCCCGATGGGCGCCGTCACGCCCCCCGCGAGCAGCGTGCGCGAACCCCGGCAGGCGCGCAGCCGCGCCAGCTGGGAGCGCGTCGTCGCGGTGGGGCGCGACCTCCTCGCCGCGGGCGGCTACGACGCGCTGACGATCAGCGAGGTCTGCCGGCGCGCCGGCGTGACCGCGCCGTCGATCTACGCACGCGTCGACGGCCGTGCCGGATTGTTCCGTGCGGTCTACGAGGACGTGATGGCGGATGTCCTGCTCTCCGAGGACGAGCTCTTCGGATCCGCCGCGCCGTCGGTCGCCGGAGCAGTCCGCGCCACGGCGACCGTCTTCGAGCACCACTCGGCGCTCATGGGCTCGATCATCCGACAGGCCGTCGAGGATCCGTGGCTGCTCTCCCACGGCGCGCGGACCTCACGGCGGCTGCGGTCGCGGATCGCGGGGGCGTTTCGCGCGGGGAACCCCGAGGCCGCCGCATCGGCCGCGCGGGTCCTGTACGAGGCCTGCGTCTTCCGCACGATCTACGGGCCGGCGTTCTGGGCGGACGAGCCCGAGACGCTCGACGAGTTCTGCGGGCGTCTCACCCGCGTGGTCGAGGGAGTGCTCGGGGACGGCTGACGATCACGCGGTCATGCGCGGATCCAGTCCGCGATCGCCTCGATCGTGGAAAGCGCCGTCGGATCGGACGGCTCGTCGATGTGGCCGTGGTCGGCGCCGCGCTCGAGGTGCAGGGCGACCCCGACGCCGGCGTCCCGCAGCAATGCGGCGAAGGCCTCACCGGAGGGGCGCAGCCCGTCGTGCTCGCACACCACGACGAGCGTGCGCGGGAAGCGGTCGCCCGAGCCGAGCCCGGCGAACGCGTGCGGGTCGCTCAGCGCTTCGGCCGAGCCCGCGTAGTTCAGCGACAGCTGGGCATGGCGGGCCTCCGGATCCGGGATCACGCCCGGGTGCGCGCCGTCGGGGTGCACGAGCGGATATACGAGCACGAGTCCTGCGGGCGCCGTGCGACCGCCGTCGCGCAGGCGCGCGATCGCCCCCGAGGTGAGGGCGCCGCCCACGCTCGCCCCGCCCAGGTGCAGCTGGTCCGGCTCGACGCCGAAGAGGTCCCGCGAGTGCGTCAGCGCATACTCCCAGGCCGCGATCACGTCGTCGGACGGCACGGGATGGTGCACGTCACCGAGGCACTTCGTGTAGTCGACGGCGAGCACCGGGATGCCGCGCGCCGCGAGTTCCAGGGCGACCCAGTTCGACTCGGGCATGTCGAGATGGCCGCCGATGAACGCCCCTCCGTGCACCCAGACCAGTCCGCGACCGGCGCTCACCGCGGTGTCGTCGCGGTAGGCGCGCGCCGGCTGCGTGCCGTGCGGGGTCGGGATCGTCAGATCGCGCGCCTGCACGTCCGCCAGCCGCGGGAACCGTCGGCGCAGAGACGCGGTGTCGATGTCCGTGCGCGGATCTCGGGGCTCCCCGTTCTCACGGAGCCAGCGCAGCGCGTCGGGCAGGGGCAGCGCGCGGATGTCGACGTCGGCGTCGGTCATCATCAGTCCTTCCGTTCTTTCGGGCGTGTGAGATGCCGGCCGCCGAACCGGTCAGCCGAAGGCGGCAGCGCGACCCAGGACGGATCCATCGATCTGCTCGATGCGTGCAGCACCCGTGATCGCCATGACCTCGGCCAGTTCGGAGCCCAGGATCCGCAGGACCCGTTCGACCCCGTCTGCGCCTCCGGCGGCCAGGCCCCAGAGCGTCGGACGGCCGACCAGGACGCTCCTCGCTCCCAGTGCCAGCGCGCGCAGCACGTCGACACCCGACCGGATGCCGCTGTCGGCATATACCTCGAGGTCCGCCCCTACCGCTTCGACGATCGCGGGAAGCGCGTGCGCCACCGGCTGCGACGACCGCAGCCCCTGGCCCCCATGGTTCGACACGATCACGGCCGCGGCACCGTGCTGCTGGGCCAGGAGTGCATCCTCCGCACGGATGACGCCCTTGAGGATGAGCGGCAGATCGGACAGACCTCGGAGCCACTCGACATCACGCCAGGTCACGCCGGGGTCGGGAAAGGTCGCCCCGAACGGTTTGTCCGGATAGTCGCGGACGACGTACATGGTGTGTTCGGGCTCCCGCCACCGGTCGAAGAGCTCGCGCGCCGCATCGCCCATCCGACCCGGGAAGGCCGGCATCACCGGGAGGTCCACCGTCAGGCACAGCGCGGACGCCCCCGCCGCGACGGCGCGTGCGACGACATCCCGCAGCACTTCGCGATCCCGCACCGGATAGAGCTGCTGCCAGTAGCGACCGGCGGCGACCGCTCCCACGTCCTCCGGCGCCCGGGTTCCGTTCATGCTCAAGGTGATGACGGTCCCGGCAGCCATCGCTCCGCGGGCCGTGGCGACCTCGCCTTCGGAGTGCACGAAGGTCGACCCGACATAGGGTGCGGTGATGATCGGCATCGCGAGGCGCTGACCGAGCACCGTGACCGACGTGTCGACCTCGCTGACGTCCGTCAACGCCCGCGGCCGCAACGGCAGCGCACTCCACGCGTTCAGGTCGCCATGCAGAGTCTGCTCCATGTCCGCGTTGTTCACGAAGTCGCGATACGCCTCGGACATGACCTGCTCCGCGGCGACCCGGAAGCCGGCGATGTCAGTGAGGTCCGGGCCGACCGCGGTCATGCCGGAGCTGCCACCGCGCGCATGGCACTGCGGATGAGATCGTGCTGCTTGCGCACGAGCAGCAGCGGATCCACCTCGCCGAGCTCGGCGAACGCGTGCCCCTCCCATTCGCTGGACCAGTAGCCGCGGTAGCCGCCATCGACGAACACCTTCACGAGCTCGGGGTAGTCGATCGCCGGCTCCTGGCCGCTCTCGTCGATGTCGTAGAACTTCGCGTGCACGTGCAGGATCTGCGGCATGATGTCGGCCCATTCGTGCGGGTCGACGTGCCCGTGCATGTTGAACGCGAGGTGCGCGAACGCGCCGAGGCGACCGGGGTCGAAGTCGCGGTCGCGCAGGTAGCCGATGAACTCCTCCTGACGCTCGCGCATCGAGGCGTCGGTGGCCCAGATGTCCTGCAGGCGCTGCACGGCGTCGTCATCCAGCCCGCTGCGGCGCACCGCGCGGAGCAGCGTCGGCGACATCGCGTGCATCGTCGAGGAGAAGTCCGCGACGAAGCCGAGCAGGGGCGAGTCGAGCTCGGCGTAGGTCTCGCGCACCTTCACGATGGGATCCGCGTTCGGCCCCAGGGGTGCGTGGATCTCGTAGGCGAGTCGGAGGTCGAGCTTCTCGGCGATCGGCAGCAGCCGGCGCAGCAGCTCCGGTTTCGCCGACTGGATTCGCACGAGCGGGAAGCCGAGTTTCTTCGCCCCCTGGAACATGAGTTCGCTGAATTCGAACTCCTCGTCGGGCGTCATGTCCCGGTCGCGGCGCTTCCCCATGTCGAGGTTCGCACCGAACGAGCTCGCATCGAAGCCGTGACGGTCGAACGCCGCGCGCCAGGTGCGCACGAAGTCGTCGGAGACGACCGGATAGGTCGGCAGCACCTGGGAGGCGACGATCTCGATGCCCGGGCCGATGCCGAGCTCGGCGACGCGGTCGAGCAGGCCGTCGAAGTCGTACCAGCCGGCGCGGAACTCGGCCGACGCCGAGTAGAGCGTGAGGCCGAGCCTGAAAGGGTCGGCGTCCGCGGCGGGCGGCGGAGCGCTGACGCCGGTCTCGAGCGCGGGAGGCGTCGCATCCCGGTCCGTCGCCGTGAGCGTCAGAGCCTGGTGCACGATGTTCGGCACGTAGAGCCCCGCACCGCCGTTCTCGCCCGGCGCGATCTGCATGTACGGCAGACGCAGCTCGCCGTGCACGACGACGTCATGCGTCTCGCCGAGCCCGACAGCCGGCTCGCGGCGCGCGATCAGCAGCGGGTGCGACTGCAGGTGCCAGAGCACGTCGCTCTGCTGCGGCAGGTCGGCGAGGGCGTAGCGGGCGCCGTCCAGCTCGAACACGAGGTCGGCTTCGGGCACTGGGACGCCGTCGATCGTCACGGTCAGCGTCGTCACGGACGACAGCCACAGGCTGCGATACCAGGGGATGGTCAGGGCGAGCGCGAACCCGTCCGGGTGGATGCGCAGGCTCGCGTCGTCGATCAGTCCGTTGGGCATGTCAGACTCCGTTCTTGCGCTCGGCCACGAGGGAGCGGATGAGCGCGTGCTGGCGACGCAGCTGGTCGGATGCACGGTAGGGCTCGTGGTGCCCCTCGTACTCGCTGGAGAACCAGCCGGTGTAGCCCGCGTCCAGCGCGACGTCGATGATCTCCCGCCAGGGGATGTAGTGGTCGACGAGGTCGTCGTCCACCTCGTAGAACTTGGCCTGGAAGTACACGGTGTGCTGCATGACCTCGGCGAGATCCGACACCGGCACGAACGGCACGTCCGGGGGCATCGCTCCCCCGTCGCCCATGCGGAACTGGGCGCTGCCGCCCCGGCGCCGATAGCGCTGCACGTCGAAGACACCCGTGTCCATCAGGAGGCCGAACTGCGACGTGCCGGTGCGCTCCTTGAACTCGAGGTACTCCTCGACCACGGGCGACTTGATGACGGTCGGCCAATGGATCTCGGGGCAGATGACGATATCCAGGTCGGAGGCCAGCTCGAGATTGCGCTCGACGGCCTCCTGCCAGATCGGATCCACCTGCAGGTCGCCGGTGATGACGCCGATCTTCGGACGCACGAACGAGAAGCCCAGCCGGGAGGCGAGGCGCAGGTCGAGCTCGAGCTGGGCGGCGCCCTCGGTGGCCGTCAACCCGCGTCCGGGGAACCGACGGGTGTCGATCCACGATCCGTACAGCGTCGGCGTGAGCCCGAGCCGCTCGTTGCGCGCGAACCACGCATCGATCCATGCGGTGGACGGGTTCGGATAGTCGGCGATGTGGCCCTCGCCGAGGATCTCGAGTCCCGTGGCGCCGAGGTCGGCGACATCCTCGATGCAGTCCTCGACGGTCATCGTGACGCCGATGTCCTCGGTGTAGCTGTACAGCGAGACGCCGAGGCCGAAGGGCAGGTCCTGGGTGGTCATCGCACGATCACCGCCTTCCGGCTCGTGGTCCAGATCGAGGGCTGGAGCTCCTCGGGGATGTACGACATGCGCAGCCGCAGCTCGAGCGTGACGTCGTGGATGCCGCGGGCCAGTCCGCCCGGCTTCGGGACAGTCAGCACCGCGGGGGCGTCCATGGGCCAGCGGGCGTCGAGCGAGGTCTGCAGCTCCGCGAACGAGTAGTCACCGGTCGGCAGGGTCCACCGGATGTCGTCGCCGGCGAACTCCTCGCCGTCGACGGTCACGGTGGGCTTCTCGATGAGGCTGCCCCAGAGCCCGCGGTAGTAGGGGCTGCGCACGCGCAGCTGGAAGCCGGTGGGGGCGTCATCCGGTCCGACGTTTCGGAAGCCGGAGGCCTGGATCAGTTGTTCTTCGAGCATGTCTTCCTTCCTTTCTTCAGCTCACGCGCTCTGCCACGTGCGCCGCACTCAGCTGCGCGGCGGCCTGGCGCGCACCGCGCACCGCGAGCGCGACGCTCGTGAGCGTGGGGTTCGTGGTGTTCGCGGTCGGGATGAGGGCGTTGCCGCCCACCACGAGGTTCTCGGTTCCCCACACCCGCGAGTACGGGTCGGCGACCGAAGTGCCGTCATCCGTCTCGCCCATCCGCAGAGTGCCCATGAAGTGCAGGCTCGAGCCGTTCGGCAGCAGGCGCGGCTCGGCGATGAACGTGCCGAGGGCGGCGCCGGCGCGCCGCAGATGCTCGGTCGCGCGCGCGATCTCCTCGTTCTCGACGTCGGTGAGCGCGTACTCGATGGTCATGTTCGGGAAACCGCGGTAGTCGAGCTCACCGTCATCGAAGCGCACCCCGTCCTCGACCCTCGGGTGCTTGCGCACCCCGTAGCCCATGTTCACGTAGCCCCAGCGATTCCCGGCGTGGGGATGAGCGGGATCAAGCGGGAACGGCGGGTTCTCCGCGTACATCACCTGCAGCGAGAACGGGTGGTCGGGCTCGGAGAACGGAATCCGGTTGACGGCGGCGACCGGGTCGGCGGCGTGCTGCGCGCGACGCGCGAGCTCGTCGGAGAGCTCGTCGCCCGAGACCAGGGCGCCCATGCGCTCCGGGTCCAGGGCGACCGTGCTGATCACCATGGGGTGCTCGGTGAGGTAGCGCCCGAGGGCTGCCGGACGGATCCCGGAGGCCCAGAGCAGCTGCGGGGAGCGGAACGCGTCGGCTGCGACGACGACCAGGTCCGCGGGGACGGACTCCTCGGCATGAGTGCGGAGATCCTCGACAGTGACGCCCGTGACGACGCCATCGACGTGCTCGATGCGGCGCACCAGGGTCAGGTCGCGCAGGACGAAGCGGCCGGCTTCCGGCGTCCCCTCCTCGATGAGCGGGCCCAGCACGACGTCGGCACCCGCCCACACCATCGAGCCGTCGGGCTGCGGGTCGCCGGCGACGGGCAGCGTGCCGACGCCGTATCCGTCGGGCAGCTCGGCCCCGAACTCGCCCTCGAGCAGGGTCCGGATCGCGCCGCCGATCGCGGAGTCGGCGAAGGCCGCCTCCTGCACGTGCAGCAGGCGCCGGGCTTCGGCGAGCAGATCGTCCCACTCGGCATCCGGGATGAACGCGATCTTCTCGCTGAACGCCGGAGCCGGGGTGGCGCAGGTCCAGTGCGCGCCCTGGCCGCCGACGTTGGTCGCAGCCGCGGCGGCCGGGAAGGTCGGCGCGTGCGCGGATCCCTCACCCCCGAAGTCGAGGAGGTGCGTGCCGCCGCGTGCCGTGAACATGCCCTCGACGGCGACCCCGGAGGGAAGCCCGAGCGACTCGCGGAACGCCCCCGACTGCGGGCCCTGCGACATCTCGCGCGCGCGCTCCTTCTCGGCCGGATCCGCGATGTTGCGCACGCTCGCACCGGGACGGTCGGTGAGCTGCGGACCCGCTTCGAACATGGTGACGCGAGCGTCGGGGAGTAGCTCGAGCAGCACGCGCGCATAAGCGGAGCCGATCGGGCCGCTTCCGACGACGACGACGGATGGGTAGGGCATGAGACTCCTCTTCGGTTCTTTCGACGCCATCAGGCGATCTGTGATTCGGTGTCGGGGACGCGGAACTCTTCCTCATCCGACAGACGCCCGTCCGGCAGCAGCAGCGACGCCAGGACCCCGAGCGCGTAGGTGATGGCGAGGCCGACGAAGATCGGAGCGAACACGTCGCGGTAGATCCCGGCGATCTGCCCCTGCACCGCCGGCGAGGCGGCATGGGCGACGGCGGGGGTCAGCGTCGCCGCATCCAGCCCCGCGGGCAGCAGGGCGGCGACGCCGAACCCGACGACCCCGCCGATCACCGCCGTGGTGACGGTCGCGCCGATCTGGCGCACGAGGTTGACGCTCGCCGTGATGGCGCCGGTGTGGCGCGCCGGTGCGGCGCTCTGCACCACCGCGACGATGAGGCTCATGAACGCGCCTGTGCCGAGCCCGACGACGGCCATGACCACCATCGGCACCCCGAGCGGGAGCCCCACCGGCAACGCCGCCATGACGGCGAGGCCGACGGCGCCGAGCGTCGTGCCGATGATCGCGAAGACGCGGTAGTGGCCGGTGCGGCTCGCGAGCCAGCCTGTCGTGAGGTTGCTGACCAGCATCCCGAACACCGTCGCGATCGGGACGAGACCCGACACCGTCGCGCTCGTGCGGTACGCCATCTGGAAGTAGGTCGGGAGGTACGCGGTGATCGAGAACAGGCCGATGCCGACGATCGCGGAGACCGCGGTGCCCGCAGCGACCGTGCGGTTCGCGAAGAGCCGGAGCGGCACGATCGGCTCGGGCGAGCGCAGCTCGGCACGCAGGAACAGCGCGATCGCCAGGATCGCGACGGTGAAGGCGATGACGCTGCCGGGTCCGCGGGAACCGATCCACGTGACGGCCAGGACGAGGGCGACGAGACCGACTGTGAGGAAGACGGCGCCGGCGATGTCGAAGCGCACCCGGATCCCTCGTGCGGCACGCGGCACCGCGACGAGGGCGAGCGCGAGAGCGACGACCCCGACAGGCACGTTGATCCAGAACACCCAGGGCCAACCCCAGGTGTCGGTGATGACGCCACCGAGCACCGGGCCGATGAGGATCGCGACCGGGAACGCGGCTCCGATGACAGCCATGTACTTCGGGCGCTGGATCGGCGTCGTCGCCTGGGCGATGATCGTCTGGGACATGAGCTGGAGCCCCGCGGAGCTCATCCCCTGCACGACCCTGGCGGCGATGAGCCCGGCGAAGTCCTGCGCGAACCCGCAGGCGATGGACGCGAGGATGAACACCGCGAGCGACACGAGGAACACGGCACGCGCTCCGATGCGGTCGCCGAGGCGCCCGAGGATCGGCAGCAGCACGGTGCTGGCGAGGGTGTATCCGACGACGATCCACCCCATGTGCTCGAGGGCGCCGAGCTGACCGGCGACGGTGGCGAGCGCGGTCGTGACGACCGTGTTGTCGAGCGCGCCGAGGAACGAGACGGTCAGGAGCGAGACGACGAGGAGGCGGAGTCTCAAAAGCGAAAGAGGCATGTGATCGCCCGAACGGTCGGGCCCGACGCGACCGGATGCGGCCTCCGCGCTTCTTCGCGGGAGGACAGGCCCGAGGCCTCACGTCACGTCGATTCTATGCATTCTTAGGTTGAAAAGCAACCTAAGTGGATCCAGCCGCCGTGGACTCCATCCGGACGCGCGGTGCACTCGAATCGAGCTCTCGACCGACGCCATGGAAAGTCCGCTCAGAAGTTCAACCCAACCCCCCGCACCCGAGATCTGACCTCACGAATGGTATACCGTGATTTTCACTCTGTGGATTTAAATTCTCCTATTGCGGAAGTGAGTTGAAGGGGGTTACAGTTCTCGAACGCCCTCAGCAGAGAGGCGTCCAGACTCAACTCGATGACGAGCAAGAGAGGTCTCCGCATCATGTCGTCCGCCACGCCCCCAGATCCCATCGCCTCCTCCCTCGAGGAATCGGCGTCGATCCCCAAGACCGGGCTGATCGTCCCTCGAGCCGGAAAGGTCGGCTGGGTCCGCTGGTCCATCGGCTTCCTCCTGTTCTTCGCGGTGCTGATCAACTACATCGACCGCAGTTCGATGTCCGTCGCCGAGCACGACATGCGTCTCGAGTTCGGCCTCACCGAGGGTCAGATCGGCATCATCCTGGGCAGCTTCGGTTGGTCCTACGCCCTCATGCAGATCCCGATGGGGATGCTGTTGGACAAGATCGGCATCAAGTGGGTGATGCGGGCGGCGACGACGCTCTGGGCGATCTCGTGCTTCCTCACCGCCATGATCAGCGGGATGGGCCTGCTGCTCGTCGCTCGCCTGATCCTCGGCCTGGCGGAGGCGCCGATCTTCCCCGGCGCCATGAAAGTCACGAGCTACTGGTTCCCCCGTAGTGAGCGCGGAATGGCCACGGTGATCTTCGACAGCGGCCAGCGTCTGTCCAACGTGATCGGTTTCCCGATCGTCGGAGCCGCGGTCGCTCTGTTCGGGTGGCGCGGGGCGTTCATCACCATCGGCGTGCTCAGCCTCATCTACACGGCGGTCTTCTTCTTCCGATATCGCGATCCGAAGGAGATGAACCGCAGAGGAAAGCTGAGCGATGCGGAGCTGGACCACATCCTCTCCGGCGGCGCGCAGCATGAGGACGCGCCGAGGCCGAACCCGCTCGCCAACATCGGCTACATCCTGCGCCAGCGCAAGGTGTGGGGCATGTCGCTGGGCCTCGGCTGCGCCGGCTATGTGCAGTGGATGCTGCTCACCTGGCTGCCGGGCTTCCTGCAGTCGCAGATGCACATGGATGTCGCCAAGTCGGGCCTGTTCACGGCGATCCCCTGGCTGTTCGCCGTGATCGTGCAGTACCTGCTGCCGGGGTTCTGGCTCGACCGCCTGATCCGGAATGGGAAGTCCAGCACGACCGTGCGACGGGTGTTCATCATCAGCGGCATGCTGCTCGCGACCACGATCGTGGGAACCGCGTTCACCCAGGACCTGGTCTGGTCGCTCGTGTGGATCACGCTCGGGACGACGGGCATCACCATCGCGTTCAGCGTGACGAACTCCCTCCCCGCCCTGATCGCTCCGGAGGGCGCGGTCGGCGCGACGGGAGCCGTCATGAACACGGTCAACAACCTCATCGGTACGACCGCTCCGATCGTCACCGGCTTCATCGTGCAGTTGACCGGCAGCTTCGCCTGGGCGTTCATCGTCGCCGGCATCATGCTGGTGATCGGCATCTTCTTCTATGTCGTCGTGCTCGGCCGCATCGAGCAGATCCCGACCGAGGCAGAACGCGCAGCCGCGAAGAGTGCCGGGGTGAACGGCTGAGGGACAGGTCGCCCACAACGGGGCCGGCCATCCGGCCGGCCCCGTTGCAATACGCCCGTCGGTCGCCGCGCGGAACGCCCTCTGCTAGCCGAGCTCGCGCAGTTCCGCCGTCCGATCTCCACCGGCGTCCCCGGTGTTGACAGTCCCCTGAGGCTCGAACAGGATCGCCTGGACTTCTCCCACCGCCTTCGGGCAGTGCTCGACGCCCCGCGGCACGACGAAGACATCGTTCGGGTTCAGCACGACATCCCGGTCACGGAGCTGGATCGTGAGCTGCCCGCTGACCACCATGAAGAGTTCATCGGTCTCGGGGTGCGTGTGCCAGACGAACTCGCCCTGCAGCTTGACGACCTTGAGGTCGTAGTCGTTGATGCTCGCGAGTCGATGCGGCTGCCAATGCTCACCGATCGTAGAGAGCGCTTCGTGCACGTTGCGAACGTCGTCTGCCATGCAGGCGAGCCTATCCGCGGTGCAACGTCAGACATGGCCCAGGCCGGGGCGGGCGCCGTGGCCCTCGGCGTCGCTCCGGACACCCGGATCGTTCTGCGAAACGTGCGTGATCTCCGAGAAATGACGACGTAACGCCCCTCCGTGATACTGGCGCCTTATCGCGGAGCACGGCACGAGAATCGAGGATCCCGGGAGGCATCTCCGGACTCGGCCGGCTCCAGCCCTTCCAGTGAAAGGAGTCTCTGATGAGCACTTCTCCTGAACACGGCCCGGCCCTCGACCCCGAGGACGCCCTCGAGAACGAGCGCGAGCTGACCGGCGACCGCACCATGGCCGTCGAAGACTTCTCCAAAGAGGACGCCGGCTACCACAAGGCGCTCAAGCCCCGCCAGATCCAGATGATCGCGATCGGCGGCGCCATCGGCACCGGACTGTTCATGGGCGCCGGCGGC